>Ga0187892_10000691_pt1 | contig 85006 bp, 98 predicted proteins | sample MA1701073metaG_FD_139345 | JGI IMG/M metagenome (GOLD analysis project Ga0187892, IMG submission 139345) | Bio-ooze microbial communities from a basaltic lava cave in the Kipuka Kanohina Cave System on the Island of Hawaii, USA - MA170107-3 metaG ... | reverse complement strand
GCCGGCGCAGCGTGCCCAGCACGGCGGTGACGTGCCCGTGCGGGCGGGTGCGCACGATCTCGAAGGCCTGGTCTGCCGCGCCGACCGCCTCCCCCCGCAACACGCGGCGAAGCGCGTCGATCTCAATCCAATCGGCATCCTGCGCCTTTTGTCAGCGGGAACTTCGGGCTAGACGTAGGGGCTGCGGAAGCTGAAGTAGAACCGAATGGAGTTCATGCTGTTGGGGTCGGTCATGGAGTGCCGCATCCTCTTCGACGACTGTCGTTGTGAGGCATCTCACCCCTTGTCGGCAATACGCAAGAGCTCCCAGAAGCCGCGGGGATCGAGGATTCGGATCGGGACTGCAGCCCGCACGGCGAGCAGGTCTTGATCACCAGTGACGAGGACGTCGGCCCTGCCGGCGACGGCGGTGGCCAGCACCCACCCGTCGGCCGGATCCCGCAGCGCAACCGAACTGCGCTTGGCCGGCTTGGCAACGACCGGAAAGACCTTGAGGACTGCCTCGACGGCCGCGATCCGCTCGTCCGGCAACCGGAGCTTGGTCTTCAGGGCGCGCCGCAACTCGGTCAGGATCACCTCACCGAGGACCAAATCATGCTCCGCGATGACTGTTCGAAAGACGTCTGCGCACAGCCCCCGGGTCGCGAACGCAGCCACGAGGACATTGGTGTCCAGGCAGACTCTCACGAGATGTCGCGAAAGATATCCTGGTCACTCAGGTACCCGCGCGCCTCGGCAAACGGCATCACCTGGCGCCGGACCTCCTCGAATCGGAGGACTGCGAGCTGACGCCGCAGGGCGTCCCGGGCAATGTCGCTCCGGGACCGCCCGGAGCGCTTGGCCAACTGATCGAGCTGTCGCTGGAGCGTCCGGTCGAGCCGTATGGTCAGGGCCGAGGTCTTCATGTATGACAATGTATTACGCTACCGGCTCGGAGGCAAGGGGGATGGTCCCCAACACGTCGGCGCATGCGACGCTCGCGCGAAGAAGGCGATCGCGCTCAACCTCGCGGACGTGGGCAATCTCGTTGCGGACGGGTGCAATCTGGCTGACGGCAGCCTGGAGTCGTTGCTTCGAGTCCCCTGCCCCGCTCAGCCGGCCACGGGCCTCCTGCCAGACGTCCGTCGCGAACAGGAGGGAGGTAACTGACCAAAGTAGAGGTAGTCGACGATGCTGAGCGCTTCCGCACCTGCAGGGCGCGCACGGAGTGCGCGTGCGAGGCTCTCGCGTTCGCGCTCAGGCAGCACCTCCTCAATTCTCCGCGCGGCCGTCTCGCCGAAGCGTGCAGCGTAGACCTCGCGGACGACGCCACGCAGCGCGCGCTCAGTCTCCACGATCTGTTGCCACACGCTCTCGGCACCTGGCAAGAACCACGGCGGCGATCTCGAAGGTGCCGCGCAGCATGTTCGGGAGCCGGGGTGGCGGCACAACGAGCGGATGCTCGGCAAGGAATCGCAGGCGATGCGGATAGACGGCGACGCGGTCGACGCCGGCGGGGTCGAGTCCCGACACCGCCAACGTCTCGGCTCGGTCGCCTTCCGGAAGCATCAAGGAGCATCGAGTACCGCCGCCCGCGATTCGGTGTCAACGGCGCTCGTCTTCTTCTGGCAAATCGTAAGGAAAAAATCCCACTTGAAGGCGCACCCCTATTGTTTACGCTTTCTATTCGCCTATGCTGCGGTGGTCAAGGGCAACACGGCTTTCCGCCTGGGGCCGCGCGGCTGTCGAGCACGATGATGCACACCTGCGAGTCGTTGGTTTCCCGAAGCACGAGACCAGTGGCGCTGGGCCAGGCGCACGGCGAACCCGTTCTCCTGTCTCGCCGGGGCCCGCATCGCGGGAGACCCCTGCCGGTGCCACCACCGTTGCTGTTGCGGGTGCGACCCTTCGCCCCCTCCGTCCCGACATCCAGGACTCTCGATGCCGACCTCATGCGTCTGGTCCGCACCCGCGCACCCCTGCGGCGGGCGATGGCGAGGCTGGCGAGCCGCCTGATCGCCACCCGTACCTGGGAGCGGCTCGGCTTTGCACGGCTCGGCGACTATGCCGTCGAGCGCTTGGGCTATTCCGCCCGTTCCATGCACGATCTCGCTCACGTCCACGAAGCGCTCGCAGCGCTTCCGCACATCGACGCTGCGTTTGTGTCCGGACGCATTCCGTGGACCAAGACGCGCCTGCTCGCTCGCGTTGCCACACCCGCCAACGAGGAAGAATGGATCGAGCGGGCCCGGCACAGCACGGCGACCGCGCTGGCTCACGAGGTGCGCAGGGTGAGTGGCAGTACGGAAGGATGGATTGGCCTCGATTCTGAGGAGGAAGGGGACGAGGGAGAGGGAACCAAGTACGACCACGTCAGGATCCACTGTACGCCGCAGGTCCACGGCAAGTGGCACCATGCACGGCAGCTCGCCTGGCGTCTGGTAGGCCACCCCCTCCGGCCCTGGGAATGTGCGGAGCTGGTCGCGGCCGAGGTGCTGTCGGCGCTGCCGCCGAGTGGAACTACCGATGATGGTACGGCAAGCCGGCAGCCGCTGAATGAGGGTGACGAGTGTGACAAAGCTGACCGTGACGTGAGCTCGCCGGCTGCGCGGTTGGCCCCTCCGTTATCCCCTGGCGAGTGTAGCGACGGGCAGGAGGCCACCGAGTGCGCGCCGGTCAGTGAAGGCCGTCCCGGTACGGCTCCTCGTAACTTCGACGGCGACGCCCCAGAGCCCCTCCCCTGCGTACGATCGCTGTGCGAGAATCTCGATCGGGCGGACCCTTTTCAACTCGATCGTCGGCTCCGCCGGGCCGTCCGTCTCGAGCAGGGCCTGGATCGCGAGATCGGAGTGCGCCTGTCGGTCGTCGCGCGCGGGAGTCTCTATCTCGCCCTCGGGTTCCCGAGCCTCGAGGCGTACGTCCGAGAGCGGCTCGGCATGGCGCCGCGGAAGGCCCGAGGGCTGCTGTGTCTTCACCGCGCAACGCGCATTTGCCCGCCGCTCGGTGACGCGTACCGACGGGGGCACCTATCGTGGGTTCAGGCTCAAGCCCTGATCCCCGTGATCCTGATCGTCCGACGCCGGTCGCTCAGGGACGCCTGGATCCGGTGGGCCATGCAGGTCTCGTTCCGGCGCCTTCGGGACGATGTCGAGCGGGCCCTACTGCTCAACGAGGCCGATCCCGCAGCGTTCGCCAGAGCCGCTGGGCTTCCGGATCTCTCGGGGGAGACGCTGGCGGGAGCACCCGGGTCAGACGGTCGGGACGCCCTGTGGACCACAGGGGCCATCTTCAGGATGACCAGCGGTAGCCCAATTGCCGGCTTTGGAGATGTCCCCGGGAACGCGGAGGTTGCGGTCGGCGATCCAGAGGGCTGCGACCGGCAAATCGGTGCACGATCCGGGGGATTCGCCGAGACCACGCACCTCTCGTTTCACGCCCCGAGGGAAGTTGCGGGCCTGTTTCGCGCCGTACTCTGCGCCGTGCGCCGAGCGATCGAGCAACAGACGGGCCGGACGCCAACCGAGGGCGAGGCGTTCGAGGCTATGCTGGAGCACGCCGCCGACGAATGGATGCCTCCGGGCAGCCAGGTGCGCGCGGCGCACCGTGTGTTTGCCCGGGACGGATGGCGGTGTACGGTTCCCGGCTGCTCCTCGTTCCGCAACCTCCACGATCACCACATCGTCTTTCGGTCGGCTGGCGGAGGCAACGACCTCGACAACCGCACGACGCTCTGCGCGGGGCACCATCTGCGCGGGGTGCACGCCGGCGTCGTCCGCTGCACGGGCAAGGCATTCGAGGCGCTGCGATTCGAGCTCGGTGTGCGAATCGGCAAGCGCCCTCTCCTGTCGTTCGGGCCGGGTGAGCGACTCCGGGTCCCGTTTGCTTCGGACAATGGACAAAGAAGCGAACGGTGTTCGTTGGTAGTGGCGCGCGGAACAGCCCCGCCTTCTGGCCGCGGTCACCGGGTGGCGGGTACGGCCAAGCCCGCCGCGCCACTGCCAAACGCGGCGAGCGCGCGATAGCGCTCGGCTTCTTCCAGCCGCCCCCGGCGGCACGCGCCGGCGGCGAGGACGGCGCACTTGCGCTCGAGGACCTCGGCGACGCGGCGGCGTCGCTCCGGGGCGAGTGGCGCCGTGGCGAGCAGGCGCGCGAGCGCGGCGACCCGGAAGCGGTCGAGCCCCCAGTATCGTCGCGAGAGCTGATCGGCATGGCCGGCGTAGCGCGTCACCAGTCGCCCGGGCACGAGGTGCACCAGAGTGTCGACGGCGAGGCGGAGCCAGAGATCGTAGTCCTCGCATGCGGAGAGGCCCTCGTCGAAGCCGCCGAGACGCTCGAACGTCGCCCGCCGCAGCATGACCGCCGACGGGCTCACCAGGCACAGCTCGAGGCTCGCCGCGAAGATGTCGCCGGAGGGCTTGCGGTGGCGCGCGCCGGGGTTCACCTGCACGCCGTCACGGATCCAGATCTCCTCGGTCTGGCACGCCTCGATCGCGCCCTTGCCGTGGATGAAAGACATCTGCCGCGCCAGCTTCTCCGGCAGCCAGACATCGTCCGAATCGAGAAACGCGATCCACTCGCCGCGTGCCGCCGCGACCCCGCGGTTACGCGCCGCCGACACGCCGGCGTGCGGCTGGGGCAGATATCGCACCGGGATCCCGGTCGCGTGCACGCTGGCCTCGGTGTCGTCGGTCGATCCGTCGTCCACGATGAGGATCTCCAGATTGCCGTACGTCTGCGCCGCCACCGAGCGCAGCGCGCGGACGACGAGCGCCGCCCGATCGTGGGTCGGGATGACCACGCTCACCAGCGGGACGTTGAGGCGGGCCGTCATTCCGGGAGCGATTCCCTGCCGGCGTCGAGCGCGGCAAATAGCAGCTCCCACAGCTCGCGCCGGCCGTCGCGGGTCGTGGCCGACACGCCGACCACGGGAACGGCGCCCGCCGCCGCGCGCATCGCACCGAGCGCCGCCTCGATGCGGCCGCGGGCGAGCTTGTCGATCTTCGTCGCCGCCACGACGGTCGGGCGGCGATGCGCCTCGAGGTAGGCGAGCAGCTGCTGCTCGTCGTCCTCGAGACCCCGGCGCGCATCCACCACCAGCACCACGCCGCGCAGCGCGCGGCGGCCTTCGAGGTATCCCTCGACGAGCGGCCCCCAGCGCATCCGCTCCGTCTTCGCCACGCGGGCGTAGCCGTAGCCGGGCAGATCGACGAAGACCAGCGGCGAGCGGTCGAGCGTCACACCATAGAAGTTGAGCGCCCGCGTGCGCCCGGGCGTGCTGCTGGTGCGCGCAAGCGCGCGGCGACCGAGCAGAAGATTGATCAGCGAGGATTTGCCGACGTTGGAGCGGCCGGCGAAGGCGATCTCGAGCGCCGTGCCGCCGAGCTCGGCTCGGCCCGGATAGCGCCCGGCGTCAGACGCTGCGGCGAGGAAGCGAGCCCCGGTGACGCGGACCACGGACGCTCACGACAGACCCAGCGCCTTTTTCACGGTGCGCACCGTGGTCACGTAGGTCTCCTTGAGCGCTCCCTTCTGCACCGAGTCCGGCAGCGGGTTGCCGAGCTTGTCCTTGCTCGTCTGGGTGAAGCGCAGCAGGGTCTTCGCGCCGTCCGGCGAGGGCTGGAACCGATACTCGCTGCTGATGTCGGCGAGATTGTAGTCGAGGGTCTTGGACGTGATGCGCTTCTCGGCCGGAAAGAGCGTGTACTCGATGACCAGTCGCTGGACCGGCAAGTTCAGCACGCGGCCCCGGATCTCGACGACCTTGGTGTTGGCGCTGCTGCTCTTGAGCTCCGACGAGACGACCTTCTCGGGCAACAGCTCGTGGGCGCGTTCGGGCTGGGTGTAGGCGACGTAGACCTTGTCCACGGGCGCGTCGAAGACCGTGTCGAACTCGATGTGCCACGTGTCCTCGACCTTCTCCATCTTCTCACGCGAGATCTCGCTGAGCTGGCCCTCCCATTCGACGGCGGCCCGCTCGACCGAGCCGAGCCACATTCGATATCCCGCGTATCCGAGGACCGCGACGGCGACCAGCACGCCCACGAGAACTTTCATGTTCATCGAGTGCTCCTTCAGCCCGCGCTAGTAACCCGCGCGTCGTCGGAGTGTCAAGGAGACGGACGGACCACGCCAGACGCCGCCCCGGCTGTTGCCGGGCGGGCCGCCGGCACGCATTCCCGGTCGGAGGCACTCCCGGGCCTCGCGATCCGGAACCGCGGTTGATCTATCATAAATGGCCCGGCGGTGCGCGGGCCACACGCCCGCGCACCGCCGGTCGACTAAGTCAGCTCCGCCAGCGGCGTGCCGCTAGAAGCCGTCGTGCGCATAGCCCTCACCGATCGAGGGCGTCTGACTCGTACTGCTGCTGTCGTTGCCGGCAACCGGCGCCGGCTCCTCGATGGCCGAGGCCGAGCGAACCTCCGGGGTTCCCGTGAACTCCACCGTCCGCTTCCCGCTCAGCATGTCGGGCGTGATGACGTACGTACCGCCGAGGGAAGCGACCCACACGGACTCGGCCGTGTCGTAGCTCCCGCCGGTCAGCGCGTACGTGAGCCCCCCGGTGATCGCACCGAGCGTGGCGTACGTGATCTTGCAGGGCATGTACACGAGGTTCGTCAGCATCGATCCGAGCCCCAGACCGGCCTGGGACCAGTAGCCTTCCCCTTGCCCTTCCTCGGCGATCGCCCTTCCCGTGCTCGTCGCCAGCGCCGCCGAGATGGCGAGCGCGGCGACCAGTAGCCTGCCGTTCGAACGCTTCATCCTACTTCCCTCCTCCTTCCACACCGGCGGCGCTCACCCCTCGGTCCGCACCACTGTCCCCTCGGGCAGGATGCCGACCAAGTGCGCGAATGCCGCTTCCACATACGCCTGAGTCTTCGACTCAAGCGTCACCTTCACTCTGTATTCAGGGTCCCCAAGCCGCGGGTACGACCCGAGGACCAGCTCCGGAAACTGGGCCAGCGTGGCATTGAGATACTCGGCGATCGCGGACTCGCCGCGCGCGGAGTAGAGCGCCTTCAGGTGATAGCGCGGCCCGGCGAAACGCGCCTTGATGGCATGAAACTTCTGTTCGAGGATCTCGGGAATGCCCGGCAGCAGATACACGTTCTCGACCTTGATCACCGGAAAGCTGCTGAGGTCCCCGCTGCGGATGAGCTCGGCGCCTTCGGGCACCTCGGCCATCTTGAGGCCGGCGGCGTTGAGCCTGTCCTTGAACAGCTGGCGCAGCGCCGTCTCGATCTCCGGATGGCGAACCACCGAGCGCCCGAGGCCTCTGGCAACGCCCGCGATGGTCACGTCGTCATGGGTGGGTCCCACCCCGCCCGAGGTGAGCACGACGTGAAACCGCCGCACGAAATCCCGCACCACCTCGGCGATCTCGTCGATCTCGTCCGCCACCACCACCACGCGGCCGAGCTCCGCGCCGACGGCCCGCAGCTCGCGGGCGAGAAACACCGAGTTGGTATCGGTGACCTTGCCCGAGAGGATCTCGTTGCCGACGATGACGATGCCCGCGGTCACACCCACCAATCCCCTAGGCCCCTAGAACGCGATGGCGTCCTTCCTGAAGTCGCTGCCGCCCATCGTGACGTTGACGAGCGCGGGCTTGCCGGCGCCGAGGGCACGCTCGATCGCCGGCCGGATGTCCTCGGGCCGCTCGACGAAGGCGCCATGGCCGCCGAGCGCCTCGACCACGCGGTCGTAGCGCGTGTGCGAGAGCCGCGTCGCCGGGCAGCGGTCGGGCCCGTACATCTGCAACTGGCCGCGCAGGATCTGCGTCCAGCCGGCGTCGTTGCCGACGATGCCGACGACGTTGATCTTCTGGCGCACCATCGCCTCGAACTCCATGGCGTGGAGCCCGAAGGAGCCGTCGCCGTAAATGATCACCACCGGCGCGTCCGGACGGGCGAGCTTCGCCGCCATGGCGTAGCCGGGACCGGCGCCGAGCGTGCCGAGCGGACCGGCATCGAGCCAGTTGCCGAACCCGCGCGGGCGCAGCACGCTCGCCGCGGAGCCGACGAAATCGCCGCCATCGCCGATGATCACCGCGTCGGCTGGGAGCGCGTCGCGGATCTCCGCGCACAGGCGCAGCGGGTTGATCGGCACCGCATCGGAGCGTAGCTGCGGCAGCAACGCCTCGGTGCGCTTGTGCTCGAGCGCCCGCAGCTCCTCGAGCCACGCGCCGCTGCGCGGCTTGAAGCCGCACCCGGCCGCGCACTCGGTGAGCTGGCGCATCACCATGCCGGTGTCGCCGATGATGCCCACGTCGACGCCGCGGTTGCGCCCGATCTCCTTGCCGTCGAGATCCACCTGGATCAGCTTCGCGCCCGGATTGATGTGCGTGTCGCGCCCGTAGCCGAGGCGAAAATCGAGCGGCGTGCCGAAGATGATCACGACGTCGCCGCGCCGGAGCGCGTCCTTGCGGGTCTGCAAGAAGGCGTGGCGGTCCTCCGGCGGCAGGCTGCCGCGCGCCTGGCCGTTCACGTACACGGGCACACCGAAGGCTTCGACGAACGGCCGATAGGCGTCGCGCTGCCGCGACCAGAAGAGCTGGCTGCCCACCAGCGCGACGGGCCGCTCGGCGCCGCGCAGCAGCGCGAACGCCTGCTCGATGAACCCCGGATCGCCGGCGAGGCCCGCCGGCGTGCGGTACTTCTCGGCCACGATGACGTCACTCTCCTCGACGGTCTCGAACAAGAGATCGAGCGGCATCTCGAGGAACACCGGCCCCGGGACGTTGGTCGTGGCAACGCGGAAGGCCGTCGCCACGTACTCGCCGAGCCGGCGCGCGTGCGGCACCGACACGGCCCACTTGGTGATCGGCCGCATGAGATCGACGTGGTTCATGTCCTGGAGCGATCCCATGTCGGCGAAGAACCGGGGGCCCTGCCCGCCGATGACGATCAGGGGAATGTTCGCCCGCCAGGCGGTGGCCACGGCAGTGACGCAATCGGTGAGGCCGGGGCCGGCCGTCACCACCGCCACGCCGGGCGTACCGGTGACCCGCGCCCAGCCGTCGGCGGCGTGGCCTGCCGTCTGCTCGTGGCGCACGTCGATGACCCCGATCCCCTCGTCGATGCAGCCATCGTAGATCGACATCACGTGGCCGCCGCAGAGGGTGAAGATGAACGGCACCCCCTCGGCGCGGAGTGCCCTGGCCACGATGCGGCCGCCGTGAACCTGCGCCATGCCCGTAGATCCTTCCCTTGGTAGCCCGTCCGGCTGTCCCGTCGATTGGCCGGGGTGCACGGCCCGGCCGCGTCAGCCGGCCTGGACGTCGACGTCCTTGAGGTCCTTCACCTCGCGGAGCAGGTATTCCCGTAGCCGGTGCTTCAGCCGGCTCTCGAGCTGCCGCACCCGTTCCCGGGAGATGCCGAACTCGTCGCCGATCTCCTGGAGCGTTCCCGGCCCGTCGCTGAGGAGGCGGCGCTCGAAGATGACCCGTTCCTTGCCTTGCAGGGTCTTGCCGAACTCGTGGATCTTCTCCGAGACCAGCGTTCGAAACTCCGCATCGGCCACGCGGCCCTCGGCAGTCTGCTCGCCGCTCGGCAGAAAATCAACCAGGCTCGCGCCGTCCCGATCGGAGAGCGGCTGATCGATCGACACGTCGCCGCTGGAGAGCCGCTGCTCCATCTCCACCACCTCGCGCTCCTTGACGTCGAGGCGCTGCGCGAGGAGCTTCGGCGCCGGCACGATGCCTTCGCGCTCGAGCCGCTCCTTCTCCCGCTGCAGGTTGAAGAACAGCTTGCGCTGCGCCTGCGTCGTGCCGAGCTTCACCAGGCGCCAGTTGTTCATGATGTGACGGATGACGTAGGCACGGATCCACCACACGGCATAGGACGGGAAGCGAACCCCGCGATAGGGGTCGAAGTTCTTGACCGCCTCCATGAGGCCGATGTTGCCCTCCTGGATGAGATCCAGGAGCTGCTGCGAGGCCCGCTGATACTCGCGCGCGATCATCACCACCAGCCGCAGGTTGCTGACGATGAGCGCGTAGGCCGCATCGAGATCCTTGTCGCGATGGTAGCGGAGCGCGATCTCGTGCTCCTCCTCGCGCGACAGGATCGGATGGCGCCGGATCTCGGCGAGATAGCGCTGCAGCGCATCGGACGGGACGGGGGCCGTGCGCTCGGGCGCCGGCACGGGCAGCGAGGGGAGCGCGTCGTCCCCATCTCCACTATTGTCGCTGTCGCCGTCGCCGTCGTCGGCTTCGACCGCATCCGCGTCCGCCGCCAGCTCCGGGATCTCGTCGGACTCGACCATCTACAGTTCCAGATCGCGGCGCGGATCGTCCTTGTAGGCGCGTTCGAGGGTGTCCACGGCCTCCTTCACGGAGTCGGCGCCGTTGGTCGGCACGTGGATCAGCAGGCGCACGAGGAAGTCGCCGGCGGATTGCCCCTTCTGGATCCCGGCGCCCCGCAGCCGCAGCACCCGGCCGCTCTGGCTCCCGGACGGCACCTTGACCTTCACCTTGCCACCCGGCGTGGGCACCGTGACCGTCGCGCCGAGCACCGCTTCGCCCACCGTGATCGGCAGGTTCAGGTAGAGATCCTGCCCCTGGCGTTCCAGATGGGGGTGCGGCAGGACGGTGATGACCAGATAGAGATCGCCCGCGGAACCGCCGAACTGCCCCGGCTCGCCCTTGCCGGCGACGCGGACCCGCGAACCCGTGTCGACGCCCGGAGGAATCTTCACGGTCAGGCGCACGCGCTCGGGCACGGCACCGATGCCGCCGCAGCGCGGGCACTGGCGCGAGCCGGTACGACCCGTGGCGCCGCAGGAGGTGCACGGCACGTGCCGCTCGAGCGTGAGGGTGATCGAGCGGCCGCGGACCGCGTCGAGCAGACCGATCGTGACCGGGTACTCGAGATCCGCGCCCGGCACGCCGCGCGCCTGCCGGCCGAGGGAGCCGAAGAGCTCGTTCAGAATGTCGGCGAAGCTGCCCCGCCCGCTCTCCGTCCACGGGCCCGAGCCGGAGCTCCACTCGAACGACTGCGCTCCGCCGCCCGCCGAGGCGCGCTGCTGCCGGAAGGCGCGAGCCCGTGCCGGATCGAAGCCCGGCTGCAGCCCCTCCATGCCGAACTCGTCGTACAGCGCCCGCTTGTCGGGATCCGACAGGGCGTCGTGGGCGACGGAGATCTCCTTGAAGCGCTCCTCGGCCTTCTTGTCGCCGGGATTCCGGTCCGGGTGGTGCTTCTGCGCGAGCTTGCGGTAGGCCTTCTTGATGTCGTCGGCCGAGGCGTTCCGCGCTACGCCGAGAATCGAGTAGAGGTTCGGTGCCGCCATGGCGGGCCAGTCCGTATCAGACGCCCGGCGGGCGGAGACTCGCCGTCAAACAGTGGTCTCGGGTGCTTCGATCTCCGGCGCGGGCTCCGGGTAGCTGAGCCGAACCTTGCCGCTCGCGATCTCGCGCAGCGCGGTGACGGTTTCCTTGTTGTCGGAATCGACCAGGGGACGAGCGCCCTTGAGCAGCTGCTTCGCGCGCCGCGCAGCGAGCAGCACGAGCTCGAACCGATTGGTTGCTTGCTCCAGACAGTCCTCGACCGTGATCCGCGCCATACCGAGCCTCCTGGTCGGTCACTTCTATAGGAATCCGGCCCGGAATGGAACCCCGATCCCTGGGCGAAACGGCGTTCCATTGACTTCTCACCGCTGCCCGGTAGTGTGCGACTCCCCATGAGCATGCTGTCGCAGGTCCGCGAGTGGCTGCGGGGTGACCGCCGCGGGCCGCGCCACGTGCTCGTCGACCTCAGCGCCGGGTATCTGGCCGAGCTCGAAGCGGCGGCGAACCTGCGCGCCCACGCGGAGCAGGCACCCTATCCCCAGGCGGCCGACGCGTTGCGGCACCTGGCCGCGGCCGAGGACGAGCATGCCCGGCGGTTTCGCGAGCAGATCGTCGCGCTCGGGGGCTCGGTACCCGCCGCCACCCCGGAGATCCACGCCGGGTCGAACCACTGGGATCGCATGGCGGCGGATTTTCATCACGCGGATCGCAAGCGGCGGCGGTATCTCGAGCAGGGGATTCACTGGGACATCGACTATCCGGAGGTCGCCGAGTTTCTCTCGCGCCTGGCGCGCGAGGAGAACGCCACCCGCAAGCGGCTCGAGGAGCTCGTGGTCCGGGCCGACACGCTCGCGCTCGACTGAGCCCCACAGCGACTCGCCGGTTACTTCCCAGCCGCCGTCGACGGTCCCGGCGCCTCGAGGTGGAGGAACCTCTCGATGTTGCCCTTCGGTCCGGCGATGGGCGACTCCACCTGGCCGCGCACGGCGTAGCCCAGGGCCTCGGCGGCGGCGATCACAGCCGCCGTGGCGGCCTGGCGTTGCTCCGCATCCCGCACCACCCCACCCTTGCCGACCTCACCCTTGCCGACCTCGAACTGAGGCTTCACCAGGGCGAGCACCGGGCTCGCGGGCCGGCACAGCTCGCGCACCGCTCCCAGCACCAGCCGCAGCGAGATGAACGAAGCGTCGATCACCACCATGTCGGGAAGGCATGGAAGCGCGCCGGCGCGCAGATGGCGGATGTTCTGCCGCTCGAGGACGACCACCCGCGGATCCTGCCGCAGCCGCCACGCCAGCTGACCGTAGCCGACGTCGACGGCAAATACCTGACGCGCGCCGCGCTGCAGGAGACAGTCGGTGAACCCGCCCGTGGAGGCGCCGACGTCGAGCACGACCCGGCCGGTCGGATCGATCGCGAGCGCGTCGAGGGCGGCGGCGAGCTTGAGGCCGCCGCGGCTGGCGTAGGGGTGATCCGGGGTCCGCAGCCACAGCGTCACATCGACCGGGAGCCGTTCCCCGGGCTTGGTCGCCGGATGACCGCTTGCCACGTCGCCCGGGGTCCCGCCGACGATGACCGCGCCGGCGATGATGAGCGCCCGCGCGCGCTCCCGGCTCGGCGCGAGCCCGCGGGCGACCACCAGGGCATCGAGGCGCGCGCGGCGGCGCGGGCCAAGCCCGCCTTGCTCGCCATGCTGCAGCCGCCGGGAGCTGTCCATCTTCCCCGAGAAGGGCGGGTTACGGACCGCGGCCCGCAAGGCCCCACTCTTCCACCCGGCGCGCGAGCAGCGCGAGCAGCATGCCCCGTGACCCGAGCGTGCCGAGCGCCGCCACGGCGCGCGTGATCTCACGCCTGAGTGCCGCCTCGGCCGCCGCGATGCCGAGCACCGCCGGGTACGTCGCCTTGCCGCGTGCCCGGTCGCGCCGCGCCACCTTTCCCGTCTCGGTCGTGGTGGCCCGCGCATCACGCAGATCGTCGGCAATCTGGAACGCGAGCCCGAAGCACCGACCGTAGCGACCGAGGCTCGCCCCCACGCGCACCGGCGCACCGCCGACGAGAGCCCCGACTCGCACCGCCGCCTCCATGAGCGCGCCCGTCTTCCGCCGGTGAATCGCGCGCACCGCGGCCAGCGCCGCCGCGTGGCCCTCCTGCGCCAGATCCGACACCTGGCCGCCGACCATGCCGCGCATGCCCGCGGCGGCCGCGACGATCTCGATCGCCGCCACCGTCCGCGGCGGCCCGCGGCCGTCGACTTCGCGCGCGCCCGCCATCACCCGGAAGGCCTCGGTGAGCAGTGCGTCGCCGGCGAGGATCGCCATTCCCTCGCCGAACACCCGGTGCGCCGTCGGCCGGCCGCGGCGCAGCAGATCATCGTCCATCGCCGGCAGATCGTCGTGGATCAGGGAGTAGGTGTGAATCATCTCGACGGCGCAGGCGAAGGGCAGCAGCGCCCGCCGACGGCCCCCGACCGCCTCGCCGGCGGCGAGCAGCAGCACGGCGCGCAGGCGCTTGCCGCCCGGAAAGAGCCCGTAGCGCATCGCCCGCGACAGCAGGTCGGAGCGCGCCGGTACGTACCGCCGTAGCGCCCGATCGATCGCCCGCCGCCGCACGGCGATCTCGGCGCCGAGGTTCACGCCTCCGCGTCCTCGTCGATCTCCTCCACCCGCAGCGCGCCGGTGCCGTCCTCGCGCAACAGCACCTCGATGCGGCGTTCGGCGGCGTCGAGGGTCCCGGTCAGCCCGCGGACGAGCCCGATACCACGCTCGAAGGCCTTGAGAGAGTCCTCGAGAGACAGGCTGCCCGATTCGAGCGTATCGACGGTCGACTCGAGCTCGCGCAGCCCCTCCTCGAAGGTGCGCTTGGGGTCTTTGACTGCCATGTCGAGATCCTCCTGCGAGTCCGGCACATGCGCTTGCCGGGCCTGCCGTACCGCCAAACGGTGTGCAGGCGGTGTGATTGTTGGTCGCCGCGAGCGATCCGATCCGCGCCGCCGCTCAGTCATCGCCGTCGACCGTGGCGCGGGTCTCCCCGCGTGCAAAGCGCAGGCGCAACCGCTCGCCGCGGGCGAGCTCCGCGGCGTCTCGGACGAGCCTGCCGTCGCGGTCGCGCCACACGAGCGCGTAGCCCCGGTCGAGCACGGCGAGCGGGCTCAGGCTGTCGAGCCGGCCCGCCGATCCAGCGAGGACGCTGCGGCGGCGCTCGAGGACCGCCCGCATGCCGAGCGCGAGGCGCCGATGCGCCGCGGCGAATCGCTCGCGCAGCACGTCGAGGCGGCGCCGTGGCGCCAGCTGCGCGAGGCCACGGGTGATCTCCCGGACGGAGGCGCGCGCGGCGCGCAAACGCTCCGCGATCGCCGCGGCAAGCCGGCGCTCGAGCCCGTCGAGCAGCAGCCGCTCGTCGCGCAGCCGCCGCGTCGCCGTCCGGCGCAGCACCGCGAGCGCGGCCGTCATCTGCGTCGTCAAAGCACCCCGGTCCGGGACGACCATCTGCGCCGCGGCCGTCGGCGTCGGGGCGCGGGCGTCGGCGACGAAGTCGGCGATGGTGAAATCGATCTCGTGCCCCACCGCGGAGACCACCGGCACGATGGATCTGACGATCGCGCGGGCCACGCCCTCCTCGTTGAAGGGCCAGAGATCCTCGAGCGAGCCGCCGCCGCGCCCGACGATGATCACGTCCACGCCGCCATAGGCATTCAAATCCTCGATCGCGGCCGCGATCTCCGCTCCGGCGCCCACGCCTTGCACGCGCACCGGCCGGATGCGCACGCCGATTCCGGGGGCGCGCCGCCCGAGCGTCACCAGGATGTCGTGGATCGCGGCGCCACCGAGCGCCGTCACCACCCCGACGCAGCACGGCCAGAAGGGCAAGGCGCGCTTGCGCTCCGCGGCAAAGAGCCCTTCGGCGGCGAGCCGCGCCTTCAGCTGCTCGAAGGCGAGCTGCAGCGCGCCGAGGCCGCGCGGCTCGACGGCGTCGACGTAGAGCTGCAGATCACCGCGCGCGGGATACAGGCTCACGCGGCCGCGGGCCATCACCTCGGCGCCGTCGACGAGTTCGAAGGGCAGCAGCTGCGCCGTGCGGCGAAACATCACCGCGGCGAGCTGGCTCTGCTCGTCCTTCAACGTGAAGTAGACGTGCCCGGAGCTCGGGCGGCGGAGATTCGAAATCTCGCCCCCGACCCAGACGATCCCGAATCGATTCTCGAGAGCGCTGCGAATCTGATTGGCGAGCTCGGTGACCGAGAAGACGTGCGGCGTCCCCACGGAGGGGAGCCGGGTTTGCATGCGCGGGACTGTAGCAGCTCCGCCCACGGCCCGGCAAGGCAACTACTGCGTCGCCACCTCGCCGTTGTCCCGCTTGGTGACGAAGATCTTCTCGAACACGCGCCAGCTCTTGAGCAGCTCGAGGGCGTGATCGAGCTGGGGATCGTCGCCGCGATCCGTGCTCGCAGCGTCCTCCGGCTTCGGCGCCCGCTCGGGCCGCCCCTCCTCGGCCTCGAGATGGCCGGGCAGATTCTCTTCACGGATGGCGCCGCTCTGCTCGGGCGTGGTCTCGGCCTTGGCCACCAGCACCCGGTTTTCCATGGCGATGTCCGGCTCGATGCCGCTCGCCTGGATGGGTCGCCCGTTGGGGGTGTAGTAGCGCGCCGTCGTCAGGCGCAGGGCGGCGTCCTGCTCGAGCGGCAGGATCGTCTGCACCGAGCCCTTGCCGAAGGTCTGGGTGCCGAGAATGATCGCCCGGTTGTGGTCCTGCAGAGCGCCGGCCACGATCTCGGAGGCGCTCGCGCTGCCGCCGTTGACGAGCGCGACGATCGGGAAGCCGTCGTACGTCTCCGCCTTGTGCGCGTAGTATTTCTGCCGCTGCGACTCGAGGCGGCCGTCGGTATAGACGATCATGCCGGAGTCGAGGAACAGATCCGCCACGCGCACCGCCTGCGCCAGGAGCCCGCCCGGGTTGTTGCGCAGGTCGAGGATGAGCCCGCGGAGCTCGCCCTCCTTCAGCATCCCGTCGATGGCCCGCTTCACGTCCTCGGTAGTCTGTTCCTGGAACTGGGTGATGCGTACGTAGCCGTAGCCGGGCTCGATCAGGCGCGACTTGACGCTCCGGATCTTGATCACCTCGCGCACCACGGTGATGTCCATGAGATCCGGAGCCCCCTCGCGCGCGATCGACAGGGTGATCTTCGTCCCCTTGCGGCCGCGCATCTTCTTGACGGCCTCGAGGAGGCTCATGTCCTTGGTGAGCTCGCCGTCGATCTTGACGATGTTGTCGCCGGACTGGATGCCCGCCCGGAAGGCCGGTGTGTCCTCGATCGGGGAGACCACGGTCAACATGCCGTTGCGGACTGCGATCTCGATACCGAGGCCACCGAAGCTGCCCTTCGTGTCGACCTGCAGCTCCTTGTAGAGGTCCGGCGTCAGGTAGGCGCTGTGGGGATCGAGCGACGCGAGCATGCCGGTGATCGCCCCCTCGAACATCTGGTCGAAGGAGACCTCGTCCACGTAGTTCTTCTGGACGATGTTGAGAATGTTGGTGAGCAGCTCGATGTTGTCGTACGTCTCCTTGGGCAGCGCATCCACGCGCCTGACGGACTGCCCGCCCGAGAAGATGAGCGCCGAGGCCACCAGGCCCACCAGTACCACGCCGAGCTGCTTGGATCCGCGCATGTTCCGCCGTCTCCGATGGGGCCGCCGGGAGTGCCGCCCCCCCGGGGTCACAACCGCCTGGTAACTATATACCCCCGGGCCCCCTTTGTCACCCTAGTTCTGCCGACTTTCTGAGCGGCAGGCTCAGGGCGCCACATAGGACCCGGTCTGGACCAGGCCCCGGAGCGCACGCTCGTAGCGACCATCGCTCCAGTCGCGCGGCCCGATCTCGTGCGCCACGATCCGCCCGTCCCGATCGACGATGAACGTTTCCGGGTACCCGGTCACCCGGTAGCGGCTCACCACCTGTCCGTCGGGATCGAGGAGAACCGGAAACGTGAGGGCGAGCTCCTGCACGAACGGCGCAACCACCTGGCGACCGTCGGCATCGGCGCTCACCGCCAGCACGACGAAGTCCTCGCCGCCGAGCCGCCGGTGCAGCACCTCCATCGACGGCATCTCGACGCGGCAGGGCTCGCACCACGTGGTCCAGACGTTGAGAAATACCACCCGTCCCCGATAGTTGGACAGCCGCACCGCGCCGCCGCCGAGATCCTCGAGCACGAAGTCGGGCGCGATGCGCGGCCCGCGCTCGCGATAGACGATCGCGAGCGCGGCGCCGAGCGCGGCCGCGAGAATCAGTGCGACGACGACACCGCGCCTCACCCCGAGCCCCCTTGCCGCCGCCGGCTCAGCCGGCGCGCCCGGGACGTCCGCGCGCGAGGAGCGCGAGTCCCGCCAGCACGATGCCGACGCTGAAGAGCTGCGCCGCCGACAGCTCGAGAACGATCCGGGCCTCGGTGCGGACGAACTCGACCACGAACCGCGCGGCGCCGGCGAGCACGAGGTACGCCCCGAGCATCGCGCCCGGCCGCTCGAGGCGCCGCCGCAGGCCCCAGAGCACGGCGAAGATGGCCCCGTAGAGCGCGGCCTCGTAGAGCGGCGTCGGATGCACGCGCACGCCCGGCGGATAGTCCCAGCCGATGATCGCGTTCGTGTACGCCATCCCCCACGGCAGCGTCGTCTCCGTGCCCCAATCGCCGTCGCCGGCGAGCTGGCAGCCGATGCGGCCGATGGCGTGCCCGAGCGGCACGCCGGCAGCGACGCAATCCGCAGTGATGAACCACGGGAGCCCGTGCCTGCGAATGAAGGCGCTCATGGCGAGGATCCCGCCCGCCAGGCCGCCGTACCACACGAAGCCGGCGCCCGAGAGCACGAAGCTGAGCGGGGCGTCGAGAAAGCCGGCGAAGTCGTCCATGATCACCCACAGACGCGCGCCGACCAGGCCCCCGACCGCCGCCCAGAACACGAGCGGCGAGGCGAGGTTCGCGTCGAGCCCCTTGCGTTCGAACTCCTTGGTGACGATGAGGCCGCTGGCGAGAAACGCCACCGCCATCATCAGTCCGAAGCTGTAGATGGTGACGGGACCGACCTGGACGATGATGGGATACATGGCGCTGCGGAGGCGGCGGCCGCGATCATAACCGAAGGCCTGCGAGGATTCTAGCAGGCGGCTCGCAGCGGGTTGTGTTCACACCGGCGGTCCGCTATCTCTGAGCGGCCGAAGCCGATGCGAGCCGTCGTGCAGCGTGTGGCCGAGGCGCGGGTCACCGTCGATGGCGCCGCGATCGCCGAGATCGGTCAGGGACTCTGCGTCCTGCTTGGGGTGGCGACGGAGGATACCGAGGCCGACGCGAGCTACCTGAGCGACAAGATCGTCGACCTGCGCCTCTTCGACGACGACGCGGGCAAGATGAACCGCTCGTTGCGGGACGTCGGAGGAAGCCTGCTCGTCGTGTCCCAGTTCACGCTCTACGCAGATTGCCGCAAGGGCCGGCGCCCGTCGTTCAGCGCCGCCGCGCCACCGGAGCGCGCCGTGGCGCTCTACGAGCACTTCGTCGCCCGGGCCCGGGCGGTGGTGCCGGTCGCCACCGGCCGGTTCCAGGCACGGATGCGCGTCGGGCTCGTCAACGATGGGCCGGTGACGGTGCTCCTCGAGAGCGCCGAGCGGGGCCGCTGATATGCCCGGAGCGGGATTCTATCCGATCGGCGCGAGCCGCATCGTCTTCGGGCGCGACGGCCGCTGGTACGCCGACGGCGAGCGCATCACCAACCCGCGCATCGCGCTGCTCTTCAGTCGCCACCTCGTCCAGCGCGACGACGGGACGTACGCCCTCGTGATGGGCGACGAGAAGGCGGCGGTGGAGGTGGAGGACACGCCGTGGACGGTGATCGGCGTGGACGGCGATCCCGCACGCGGCTTCACCATCACCCTCAACGACCGGACGACGGAAGCGCTGGATCCGGAGAGCATCCGCATCGGCAGCGACAACTCCTTTTCGTGCCGGGTCAAGCGCGACGCGCGCGCGCGGTTCCTGCGCCCCGCGCACAACACGCTCGCCCGGCACGTCGAGCCCGCGGACGGCGCGGCCGGCTTCACGCTCCGCGTTCGCGGCCGGCGCTACGCGCTGGCCGCCGGCTCGCCGCCGCGCTGATCGCCCCGCAGGATACCGTGCACGTGGTGCTGGTCGAGCCGGAGATTCCTCCGAACACCGGCTCCATCGCTCGGCTGTGCGCGGCCACCGCCACGCCGCTGCACCTCGTCGAGCCCCTCGGGTTCCAGATCGACGACCGCCACCTGCGGCGCGCCGGCATCGACTACTGGCCGCACGTGGACGTGCGCCGTCACAGCGACTGGGCGGCCTTTCTCGCCGCCAATCCTGGCGGGCGCCTGCGGCTGTTCTCGGCGCGCGCCGAGCGCCCGTACACCGCCTGCCGGTATGCGGCGGAGGACTTTCTCGTCTTCGGCGGCGAGAGTCGCGGCCTGCCGCCGGCGCTGCGCGAGGCCCACGCCGCCGAGCTCTACGGCATCCCCATGGCGAGCCCGCACGTCCGCAGCCTCAACCTGGCGACGGCGGTGGCGATCGTGCTCTACGAGGCCTTGCGTCAGCTCGGGCACGCGTGACGAGACTTCCGGGTAACGGCTCGAATCCGCACGGCCACTCGAACCATGGGTCACGACGCGCCGCCGCGACAGCGACTCGAACGGTCCTGGCTGAGACGACGCCATGGCGTCCGTGGCGCGGCACCCATGGCAGGCGCCCTCTTCGGTCCGCTCGTGCTCGGCATCCTGCTCGCGGCCTGCACCACGACACCGCAGCCGAAGACCGGTCCGTATCATCCGTCGGACGCGCCGGTGAGCGTGACGAGGATCGTCCACGGCTCGTACCTGCTCGATCTGGCCGGCGCCCGCGTTCTGGTCGACCCGTGGTACTTTCCGCGGGGCATCCAGCGCCAGCGCGAGCCGCTGGGACTCACGCCGCGGAGCCTGCCCAAGATCCATGCGATCCTGATCACGCACGACCACGGAGATCACCTCGACACACGCGCGCTGGCCGCGCTTCCCGACCGCTCGGCGGCGCTCGTCGGTCGCCCCGGTGTCGGGGAGGCCGTGGCGGAGGTGGGATATCAGCGCGTGACCGAGCTCGACTGGTGGGGCTCCGTAACCATCTCCGGCGTCACGATCCACGCCGTGCCGGCGGACCACTCGACCGACGAGAACGGCTACGTGCTGCAAGCGGGCGGCGTCACCGTGTACGCCGCCGGCGACACGCGATTCTTCCCGGGGTTCGAGGAGATCGCCGGCCGGTTTCCGGCGATCGATGTGGCGCTGCTGCCGATCGGCGGCGCACGCTTCTTCGGATTCCGAGCCGAGATGGGACCGCGCGACGCGGCGCGCGCGGTGGCGGTCCTCGATCCCCGGCGCGTCGTGCCCACGCACTACGGCGCCGCCGGCCCGCCGCCGGTCTACTGGGCGGTGCGCAACCCCGTGGAGAAGTTCCGCCAGGCACTGGCAGCCGCCGGGCTCGAGGATCGGCTGGTCATCCTCGCTCCGGGGGACAGCTGGCATTACCTCGGCGACTGACCCGGCCCGCCGGAATCGCCGGGCGCCGCCGGCAGCAGGCCGAGGCGTGCGAGCTCGGCGCGCGCGCGCGCGAGATGCGTCGCCGGCCAGAAGAGCCGCCCGCACTTCGGGCAGGCGTAGAAGCGCTCCTGCGTCGTCCAGACGTAGGCCGGAACCCGCGGCTCGGCGCTGGCACGCGGGGCCTCGCGCAGCGGCTCGTTGCATTCGAGGCAGCGCGTGAACAGCGCCGCGCCGACGTCGAGATCGTAGGCAGCGACCACCTGCCGGAGCTGCTCGCGGAAGCGATCGCTCTCGATGAACAGGCACGGCGGCAGATGGCGCTGGCGCACGAGTCGCGTATCGCGGGTGAGAATGACCCGTCCGTCGCGGCGCGCGAGACCGACGAGCATGCGGCCGGCGAGGTGCGGGCCGTAGGCCGCATCCTGCCCGACGATCCGCAGCCACCGCCCGAGGCGGCCGAGCATCGTGTCCACGGCGAAGCGCATGGTCGGATCAGCCCGGACTCGAGAACGATCCGGGATGGGGTGGCAGGATAGGCACCGCCGCGGCGAGCGGCAACCGTGCCAGCGAGTTGCTCCCACCCGCGGCCTTGGCTATCACCGTCGCGCTCGAGCCACAGCGAGCAAGAGCAAACACGCGAATAGACGCGACTAGACGATAGATGGTCGAGCGCGCGCTCACGATCGAACGCCCCGGACGCCGGCTCGAAGCCCTCCTGGCGCTGCCGTCCGGGACGCCCCGAGGGGGCATCGTTCTCTGCCATCCGCACCCGCAGTACGGCGGCACCATGTACAACGGCGTGATCGGCGCCATTGCCCGCGAGGCGCTCGTCCCCGGGTGCGCCGCGCTACGCTTCAACTTCGGCGGCGCCGGGGAGAGCGAGGGTGCGTTCAGCGGGGGGCCGGAAGAGGTCGAGGACGCGCGGGCGGCCGTTGGCCTCCTCGCGGCCGCGCTTCCGGCATCCGTGCCGATCGCGCTCGTCGGCTACTCGTTCGGTGCCTACGTCGCCTTGCTCGCCGGCGCGGCCGATCCTCGCATTCAGCACGTCGTGGCCGTCGCTCCACCCCTCGGCCTGTCCTCCCTCGACATCCCGAGCTCGCTGCCACGTGCCGTTTCGATCATCGCCGCCGACCGCGATCAGTTCTGCGGCCCCGAGCGTCTGGCTCGACTCGCGCGCGAGCACCCCGATCGCATCCGCATCGCCACCACGATCGCGGCCGATCACTTCTTCTCCGGAGCGGAGGCCGCCGTCGGCGCCGCCTGCCGCAGCGTGCTGGCCGAGGTCGTCAGTGCCACCGGTGCCGGGTCCGGCACCTGACTCCGCACAGGCACCGTGTCCGGCACCTGCATCTCCCCGGGCGCCGGACCAGGCATGCGAGTGGCCGCGGCGCGCTCGTCAGGCTGGGCGATGCCGGCCAGCCCGACGAACGGATCGGCCGCCGGCTTCACTGCCGCGGCAATGCGCGCGACGGTGCGCCGCAGATCGCCCGCCGTGGCGCGCCAGACCGCGTCGAACCGCTCGAGCGCGCGGCGATACAGCAGCTGCTGCACCAGCACGGCGTTGTTGGCGCGCGTGAGGTCGCGGCCCCGGTAGCGCTCCGTCCGCAGCGGACGCCGGGCGAGCGTCGCCGACGCGGCGGCGAGAATGTGGCGGCGCTCCTCGGCGCGCGCGCCGGCGGTGGACGGTGCCGCGTACAGCCCCGTCAACGCGGCGGCGGCTTCCTCGAGCACCGCGGCGTACACGCGCTCGTCGTGCCAGCGCGCTTCGGCGAGCGGACAGTGGTCCGCCCGCGGGCGCGGCGCCGGCATCCGCGCCGGCTCTGGCCCGGACCCGTCGATCGCAGCTACCGCCTCCGCCTCCTGCGCGCGCTCGTCGCAGAAGAACGCGATCGCCGCCCGGGACCCGACGAAATTCGCAAAGGACTCGTTGAAGGCAGCGGCGCTGCGCACATACAGGAACGTGTGGGCGAGCTCGTGGAACACGACGCTGACGAGATCCACCGGATCCTCGGCGAGCATGCTCGAGAGCAGCGGATCGGCGAACCAGCCGAGGGTGCTGAACGCCGTCGTCGGCCACACCGCCGTATCGAGGTCGCGTCTCTCGAGCGTCGCCGCGTACGCGTCCGCCCGGCCGCGCCCGAAGAACCCCCGATACGGCACGCGGCCCACGATCGGATAACCCCACACGTAGGGATCGAGGCGGTCGCGGTACGCGGCGGTGACCACGTAAGCCACCGCCTCCTCGTCCACGCGAGCGAAGGTGGCGTAGCTCTCGCCCACGTCGAAGCCGATCGCGTCGCGGGCGTACCGCCGCGCGGCAAGCACGAGGCGGAGCTTCTCGCGATCGGGCGCCGCCAGCTCCGGCTGGGCGAGCATCGCGGTGATGGGCTCGCGCCGGAGCAGGATGCGTGCCTCTTCGTAGGCGGCGCGGAGCAGGTAGGGCGCACCGCAGCCGGCCGCCAGGAGCGCCCCGAGGAGGCCGGCGCCGCACGCGCACAGCCGGATGCTCATGCGCCGATCGGCCTGGCCACGGGAACCACTGGTTCGACGCCGGACGCGTACTGCAACCGCCATAGCTTGGCGTAGATTCCGCCGCGGGCGAGCAGCTCGGCGTGCGTGCCCTGCTCGCGCAGCTCGCCCTTGTGAATGACGAGGATGCGGTCGGCGCGCTCGATGGTGGAGAGGCGATGCGCGATGAGGAGGGCCGTGCGCCCGCGGAGCAGTGTGGCGAGCCCCTCCTGGATGAGCGCCTCGGTCTCCGGATCCACGCTCGACGTGGCCTCGTCCAGAATCAGAATCGACGGATCGTACGCCAGCGCGCGGGCGAGGGAAAGCAGCTGGCGCTCGCCGGCGGAGAGATTGTTGCCACGCTCCCGCAGCTGGGCCTGCCAGCCACGCGGCAGGCGCGCCACGATGCGATCGACGTGCACCCGGCGCGCGGCGGCCTCGATGGCCGCCGCGGGCAGGTCGGGACGCCCGAACGCCAGGTTCTCCGCCACCGTGCCGCTGAACAGGAACACGTCCTGCAAGACGATGCCGATGTGGCGGCGCAGCGTGTCCAGATCCCAGTCGCGCACGTCGACGCCGTCGACGCGGATGCTGCCGCGCTCGATCTCGTAGAAGCGGCCGAGCAGCCGCGCGATGGTCGTCTTGCCCGAGCCGGTCGCGCCCACCAGGGCCACCTTCTCGCCCGGCGCCACCCGGAAGCTCACGTCGCGCAGCACCGGCGCGCCCCCGTCGTAGGCGAACCAGACGCCGTCGAACTCGATGGCGCCGCGGATGGTGTCCCGCCGCACGCCCCCGCTCGCGGCGTGGCCCGGGGCGACGGGCGTGTCGAGGAGCTCGAAGACGCGCTCGGCCGCCGCCATCGCGGACTGCATGACGGCGTACTTGGCGCTGAAGTCGCGCAGCGGCACGAAGAGACGCTGCACGTACTCGCTGAACGCCAGGATCGTGCCGATGGAGACCACGTCGGCCCCCGAGGCGTACCACAGGATGAGCGCCTTGGAGGCCGTCTCGAACGCCTCCACCAGCGAGAACAGTGCCGCCTCGTAGCGGTTGGCCTCCTGGTTGGCATCGCGATGCCCGGCGTTGCGGGCCGCGAACTCGGCGAACGCGCGGTCCTCGCGCGCGAACAGCTGGATGATGCCCATCCCGGAGATCGCCTCCTGGAGGTAGGCGTTGATGCGGGCGACCCGCTCGCGAATGCGCCGGTACGTCCGCCGGGCGGCGACGCGAAAGAAGTTCACGGCCAGGCCGAGCGCGGGCAGCAGCACCAGCGCGAGCGCGGTGAGCCGGGCGTCGATGGCGAGCATGATCGCGATGATCCCGACGACGGTGAGCACGTCCATGAAGATGGTCATGCCGCCGGCGGCGAACGCCTCGTTCAGCACGTCCACGTCGCTGGTCATCCGGGTCACGAGCCGTCCGACCGGATTCTGGTCGAAGTAGCGCAGCGGCAGGCGCTGCAGGTGGCGGAAGAGCGCCACGCGCAGATCGGCGAGGCTGCGCTGCGCCACGAGCATGGTGCAATAGTACTGCCAGAAGTACGCCACGAACTCGCCGGCAAGCGCCGCGAGGTAGGCCAGCGCCATGAGGCCCAGGCCGGCCTGGTGGCCCTGCGACACGTAGCGGTCGATGGCGACCTTCAGCACGTACGGCTGGACGAGGGCAAAGCCGAGCAGGAGCGGCATGCACGCCACCGCGAGCGCGAACCACCACCCGTAGGGACGCACGTATCCCCACAGGCGCCGGATCAGCCGCTCGTCGTACGCCGTGCCTTCCTCGCGCAGCGGTTCCATGTCGGAGTCGCCTCTCGTAACCTTCCGTACGCTTCCTACTTTTCCGTACTCTTCGGCGCTCGCCGCGGGCGATCAGATCGCCTCGATCTCCTCTTCGAGCCGCTGGCGCCGGAACAGATCGGCGTAGATGCCGTCGCGCGCCAGCAAGCTCTCGTGATCGCCGCTCTCCACGATCCGGCCCTCGTCGATGACCACGATGAGATCCGCGCGCTCGATGGTCGAGAGGCGATGCGCGATCACGATGCTGGTGCGTTCGCGCAGGAACGCGGTGAGGCCCTGGAGCACCTCGCGCTCGGTCTGCGTATCGACGCTCGAGAGGGCGTCGTCGAGGATGAGGATACGGGGCTCGACGACCAGGGCCCGCGCCAGCGTGACGCGCTGCTTCTGCCCGCCCGAGAGGGCGACGCCGCGCTCGCCGACCATGGTGTCGAATCCCTGCGGCAGGTTCGGGATGTCGCGCGCGAGCCCGGCGGCCGCGGCCGCCCACTGCACCCGGGCGTCCACGTCCGCCCCGCCACCGTCGCCGTCGCCGTCGCCATCCTTCGAGGCCGCGACGCCGAAGGCGATGTTGTCGCGGACCGACGCGGAGAAGAGAAAGGGATCCTGGGGAACGACCGCGATCTGACGCCGCAGCCACCCGAGCGGCACCTCGCGGATGTCGCGGCCGTCGAGGAGGCTCGTGCCGGCGGACGGGTCGAAGAGGCGCGGCAGGAGCTGCGCCAGCGTGCTCTTGCCGCTTCCCGTACGCCCGACCACCGCCACGGTCGCCCTCGCGGGAATGCGCAGGTTGATGCCCGTCAAGACCGGCGCGCCGTTGGCAGACTCGCCATACGAGAACTCGACGTCGCGGAACTCGATGGCGCCCGCCACGGTTGCCGGCGCCACGGCGCCGGCGGCGTCGCCGATCTCGATCGGGGCCGCGAAGATCTCGTCCAGCCGCTGCATCGCCGCCCGCCCGCGTTGCAGGATGCTCAGCATCCAGCCGAGGGCCATGGTCGGCCAGGCGAGCAGGTTGAGATAGCCGGCGAAGGCGAACAGCCCGCCGATCGACAGCTCCCCGGCCATGACCCGCCGGCCGCCGACCCAGAGGATGATCACGGTGCCGGCGCTGGCCATGAACTTCATCACCGGCATCAGCACGCCGCGCACCCGCGCCAGCGCCATGTTCTGCGCCGTGAAGCGGTCGTTGAGACGCGAGAACAGCGTCGTCTCCCAGTGCGCGCGGCCGTACGCCAGCACCACGTGGATGCCGCTCAGGTTCTCCTGGATGCGCGTGCTCAGGTCCGCCAGCCCCTCCTGGACTCGCAGGCTGCGCTCCATGATCTGGCGGCTGAACCGCTTGACGATCAGCACCAGCAGCGGGAACGGCGCGAGCGCCCACAGGGTGAGTATCGGGTCGAGAGTGCACATGAACGCCACGCCGTAGACGTAGTAGATCGCGGTGTTGACCAGGTTGAGGCCGCCGACGCCGAGCAGCAGGCGCAGCGCAGTGATGTCGTTGACCAGGCGCGACATCAGGTCGCCGGTGCTGCGGCGCTGGTAGAAGCGCTGCGGCAGCTGCTCGAGCTTCGCGAACAGGTCGTTGCGCAGGTCGTACTCGACGTCACGACCGACGTTGAAGATCATGAACCGCGAGAACGTTCGCACCACCGCCTGCGCCACGGCAATCCCCGCCATCGCCGCCGCGTAGCGCCCCACCACGCCGGCGCCCGCGCCCGCCGTGTACGCGTCCACGGCCCACTTGAAGAGGTACGGCACGGCCATCGCCAGCGAGGCGGTGGCGAACAGGCAGACCATGCCCACGGCGTAGCGCGCGCGATGGCGCGTCAGGTATCGAAGCAGTCGTCGCATGGCGGCGTCCCGGCTGCACGACCGTGCGGCTGCACGGCTGGTGCGGGGCAAGCGTTCTATAACCCACGGGCCGAGGGCACGGAAGCCACACCGTGATCCGGCATCGCTGCGCACGGCGCGACCGCTGGACGGAACGCGCGCTGCTGGCTACAACGCCCGCATGGGAAGCGTCGTGCTCGGCGCCGCGGGCCAGCTCGGCCGCCGGCTCGTCACCGTGCTCGTCGGCCGGGGAAGCCCCGTCACCGCGTTCGCCCACGCCGATCTCGACATCCGGGACGCGGCGGCCGTGCGCCGCAGCCTACGAGAGCTGCGTCCGCAGTGGGTCATCAACACCGCCGCCTATCATCAGGTCGACGCCTGCGAGGAGCATGCGGAGGACGCGTTCGCGGTCAACGCCCTCGCCGTGCGCGAGCTCGCCCGTACCTGCCAGGAGATCGGCGCCACGCTGGTGCACTTCAGCACGGATTTCGTCTTCGACGGCGGGAAACGCCAGCCCTACGACGAGGAGGACATCCCGCGACCGGCGAGCGTCTATGCCGCCTCGAAGCTCGCCGGGGAGCACTTCGCCCGCGCGTACTGCGCGCGCGCGCTGGTGGTTCGCACCTGCGGGCTCTACGGCGTCGGGGGATCGCGCAGCCGGGCCGGAAACTTCGTCGACAAGATGATCGAGCTCGCCGAACAGGGCCGCCCGATCCGCGTGGTCGCGGACCAGATCGTCACGCCGACGTTCGTCGGTGATCTCGCCGACGCCGTGGTCGCGTTGCTCGACCGCGAGGTGGACGCCGCCGCCGGCTACTACGGCCTCTATCACCTCACCAACTCCGGCGAGTGCTCCTGGCACGATTTCGCGGCGGCCATCTTCGCCGAGGCCGGGATGCGGGCGAACCTGATCGCGGTGTCGTCGGCCGACTACGCGTCCCCGGCGCGCCGGCCGCCGTACTCGGTCCTCGCGCACACGCGGCTGCGCGCCCTCGGCCTGCGCGATCTGCGTCCCTGGCGCGAGGCGCTGCGCGCGTATCTGGCCGAGCGCAGGCCCGCATGACCACTCCGGGACCGCAGCCACCGCCGGCGGCTCGAGCGCCGCAGCTCTCCGTCGTCATCCCCGTCTACAACGAGGTGGCCACCCTCGAGCAGATCCTCGCCGAGGTGCAACGCGTCGCCATCGACAAGGAGATCGTTCTCGTCGACGATGCGTCCACCGACGGCAGCCGCGAGCTACTCAGCGAGCTCGTCGCACGCGAGGGCGGCCGGCGGTTGCGTGCCTTCTTCCACGAGCAGAATCGGGGCAAGACCGCCGCGCTCCGCACCGGGATCGCCGCCGCCGCCGGCGAGATCATCATCGTGCAGGACGCCGACCTCGAGTACGATCCCAGCGACTACCCGCGCTTGATCGAGCCCATCGTCGACGGGCGGGCCGACGTCGTCTATGGCTCCCGCTTTCTCGGCTCGCCGCGCCGCGTGCTCATGTTCTGGCACACCGTGGGCAACAAGCTCCTGACCCTGCTCTCCAACATCTTCACCAATCTGAACCTGACCGACATGGAGACCTGCTACAAGGCGTTCCGCGCCGATGTCCTCAAGGCCATCCCGATTCGTTCCGAGCGCTTCGGCTTCGAGCCCGAGATCACGGCGAAGGTGGCGCGCATGCGCTGCCGCATCTACGAGGTGCCGATATCCTACAGCGGCCGGCAGTACTGGGAAGGCAAGAAGATCACCTGGAAGGACGCCTTCCACGCCGTGGGCGTCATCGTGCGCTGCGCGCTGATCGACGACACGGGAAGCGAGCTCGGCCACGTCGCCCTGCGGCGGGTCGAGCGCCTGCAACGCTACAACCGCTACCTGTGCGAACGCATCAACCCGTACGTCGGCCGCCGCGTGCTCGAGGTGGGCAGCGGCACCGGGAACATGACCCGGTACTTCACCAACCGCTCCCTCGTGGTCGCCTCCGACGTCGACCCGGACTATCTCGACGTCCTCCGGCGCGCCTTCGAGCGGCAACCCAACGTCGTGGTCGAGGCCCTCGACCTCGCAGCGCCCAACTTCGACAGCATCGGGCGGCACGCGTGCGACACCATCCTGTGCCTGAACGTCCTCGGCTACATCGACGACGATCGGCGGGTGCTGGAGCGCTTCTACGAGCTCCTCCCCGAGGGGGGACGGGTGATTCTGCTCCTGCCGATGCTGCCCGCGCTCTACGGCTCCATCGATCGGGCGCTCAAGCACCGCCGCCGCTACACCCGCGAGGAGGCGATCGCCAAGCTCGGCGCGGCCGGCTTCGTCATCGAGCACCTGAGCGCCCTCAACGTCCTCGGCATGGCGGGCTGGTATCTGAACTCGCGCCTGCTCGGCCGGACCTCGGTGCCGGGCGCACAGGCGAAGCTCAGCGACTGGCTGACCCCGCTGCTGCGGGTGGAGGAGAAGCTTCGCCCCTCCGTCGGCATGTCGCTGCTCGCGGTTGGCCGCAAACCCGTCGGGGCCACGGCGAGCCCTCCGGCTCGTTCGTGACCGCGGCGCGGGTTCGTGGAACAGCGTCCGGTTCCTAGAACAGCGTATAGATGAACGGCGACAGCGCGCTGCCCTGGGCCAGCACCATCAGGGTCCCGAAGACCACCAGCACCGTCACCATGGGGATCATCCACCAGAGCTTGTTTTGCCACAGGAAGACCATGAGCTCGCCCATGATCGATGCGCGCCCGCTGAGTTTCTCGGTAAGCTTCACCTCGGCACCTCGAAGAGTCGACAGTCTCGGCGAGAATGATCGTCCGGATGCCTGAATGATAGGCGAGAGCGCCCGCGGCGCGCAAGGCGAATCAGCCCGGCTGCCGCGCCGCGTCCGCCGGCGGGTGGCCGCGGCACGCCGCACCCGGCGCCGGCGTAGACCGCGTCAGCTCCCAAGCCCGCCCACCGTCGCGGCGATGAGCTGGCGCAGGCGTCGCCCCTGCGGCTCCGGGCCGAAGCGGTCGGCCATCAGCGCCCGCGCCGCCGTGCCGAGCGCCAGGCGGCGCTCGCCGTCGGCCGCCAGCGCCGCGAGCGCGGCGGCGAGCGCGGCCCCATCGCCGGGCGGAACGAGCCACGCGTTCTCGCCGTGGCGGAACACTTCGCGAACGCCCGCCGTGTCGGCGGTCACGACGGCGCGGCCACCCGCCGCGCACTGATAGACCTTGTTCGGGATCACCCTGCCCGCCTTCGACGAGGCGCCGAAGATCCCGAGGCAGAGGTCGGCACGGCCGATCCACGCCGGCAGCTCATCGTACGGCACCCAATCGACGAAGCGGAGGTTCGCGATGCCGCGGGCCGCCGCCTCGATCGCCGGCCGCTCCGGGCCCGTGCCGACGAGCGTGATCGCGAGCCGGCCGTCCAGACGGCGCGCCGCCTCCACCACCGTGGCGAGGCCGTGGAGCGGCAGGTACTGCCCGTAGAACAAGGCCGCGCGCGCCGGCCCCGGGACCGCCGGCGCCGCCGCGTAGAACGCCGGCTCCGCTCCCAGATAGAGCGTGCCGATGCGCGCCCGCGCGATCCCGAACGTGTCGGCCATGTACGTCCGGTGCGCCTCGGTATCGGCGATCACCAGATCGGCCGCGCCGAGGGTGGCGCGGTCGAGCCAGTGCGCCAGGCGCGCCGCCGCGCTTCCCCGGCGATAGACCTGTCGGTCCTCGACCAGGGTCTCGGTCACCGTCACCAGCGGCGCGAAGACGGTCGGGATGCGCCGGGCGACGAGGCGCCGGGCGATCAGGAGGTCGAGCTGCCCGTTGAAGCCCACCACCACCAAGCGCGCCTCGCGCCCCACGGCGCGCCACCGCGCCATGAGCCGCGGCAGGGCGCGGACGTATTCCACGCCGCGGCGCGCGAGCGACGCCGGGCCAAAAAACCCGGCGAGCTTGTCGCGCGTCCGCTCCCACAGCGGCACATGGCACTCGACGACCTCGTAGCCGGCGGCCTCGAGCGTGCCGCGCAGCAGCCGCGTGGCGCTGTGCTCGCGCGCGTACGTGCCGAACAGACACGCACGCTCAGCCATGGAGCGCACCCGTCAGGCGCCCCGCCCGCCGAGCCGCCGGGCGCCGGGCTCGGGAGCGGCAGCGTTGGGAACGACGTCGTGGTAGTCGACCTCGGGGTTGCCGATCTCGAGCTCGAGCTTGCGCACGCGCAGCAGCGCGTCCTCCAGCAGCCGCCGGCTGCTGCCGATGAGGTCGGCGACCAGCGCGATCTGCAGCGTCTGGAAGCCGACGATGATGAGGATGGCGCTCAGGATCAACGACTGAATGTGGCCCGCCCCACCTTCCGTGAAGTAGTACCACACGAAGCGGGCCGCGATCAGGAGCCCGAAGCTCACCAGCGCCACGCCGAAGATGCCGAAGAACTTGAGCGGCTCGTACAGCGCGAAGGTGCGGACGAGCGTTGCGATCGATCGGCGCAGGTAGTGCGAGACGCTCAGGAACAGGCGCGACGGCCGCTCGACGGCGCGCGCGTGCACGGGCACGTAGGCGATCGGGATCTGCTTCTTGCCCGCCTGGATGATCGTCTCGAGGGTGTACGTGAACTCGGAGAGCACGTTCATCCGCAGCGCGGCCCGGCGGCTGAAGGCGCGAAACCCGCTGGTCGCATCCGGGACGGTCGTGCCCGACAGGAGCCGCACCGTCCAGCTTCCCAGCCGCTGCAGCGCCCGCTTCCAGAAGCCGAAATGCGGCAGGCTGTACGGCGCGCGATCGCCCACCACCATGTCGGCCCGCCCCTCGAGGACGGGACGGATGAGCGTGGCGATCTCATCGCCGCGATACTGGTTGTCGGCGTCGGTGTTGACGATCACGTCGGCGCCGAGCTTGAGCGCGGCGTCGAGCCCGGCGGAGAACGCGCGCGCCAGGCCCTGGTTGCGAGGAAAGCGCAGGAGATAGGTGACGCCAGCCCGCCGCGCGACGTCGGCGGTGGCATCCGTGCTGCCGTCGTCGATCACCAGCGTCTCGATGACGTCGATGCCCGGCAAGACGCGCGGCAGCGACGCCAGCGTCTCGGCGAGCGTCTCCTCCTCGTCGTAGCACGGGATCTGGATGATGAGTTTCGTCACCGGCGGAAACGCCTGGGTAGGACCCACGATGAGTGTGACACAGCGCCTTTTTTCGAGTCAATCCTACCCGTGCACGCCTACCCGCGCGCGGGGCCGCGCGCGGTTGCGACCCGCGCGGCGCGCGCGCTGCGCTGCGGCGTCTGCATGCGCGGGCCGCCTGCTCACCCTCCGCCGGCGTTGCCGAGCGTGACCGTGAACGTCATCGGGTCCCCGGAGGCGGAGATGTCGCCGATGACGAACGACGGGGACGCGGCCGCAGGAGGCGAACCGCCCCTCACGGGGTCGTGCGCCACGAAGGTCGGGCTCCGGCTGATGCCGAGGCCAGCGCCGAGGCCCAGCACACCGAGTGCCGCGAGCAGCATCCGCCGGCGCACCGGCCGCAGCGCGGCAACCGCGAGCAGCAGCGCCCCGGCGACGGCGGCGCCATCGAGGAGCCGGCGGCGCACGCGATCCATTCCGCGCCACGGGTCGCTCGCGTCGCCCCGGTTGCCGCCCGCGCGATGCCCGATGCGCAGATCGTCACGGCCGTCGGCCTGCATCAGCGTCAGCCGCATGTGCTCGGGATCGCTCTGCGAGCTGCGCACGCCCTCCACGCGCTCGTCGACGCGCCAGATGAGCAGCCCCGATCCCGGAAGCCGCGCATCGGCGTCGCGCCGCTGGCGATTCTCGATCAGGTAGTACTCGGCCGGGCGCTCGGGTCCGTGCGCCCACAGCTTGATCACTCGCCCCGAGCGATCGATCGCCGGCAGCGTGACGCGACCGCTGCGCTCGACCAGCTCGGGCTCCGTCCAGCCCATGGCGAGCTTGCACCACGCACTCACCTGCGGCGGCCGATCGCCGCGGCCGAGCCACGTGCCCTGCCCCATCAGGCCCCATACGCCAATCCCCTCGTGGGTGGCACCGCCCGGTGCGTAGAGCTCCGGCAGGCCCAGCAGATGCCCGAACTCGTGACAGAGCACCCCGAAGGAGCTCAGCCCCTCGCGCTGGTCCGCGGCGATGACACAGCCCTTCTGAATGCGATGGCCACCGGCCGTCTCGATGGGCGGCTCGATGCCGGTGAAATTGGACCACGGGTCGTTGGCCTTCCCGTGCAGGTCGGATTCCTTCCCCGGGCCGGCGAAGAACACGATGAGCGCATCGGCGGTCTCCACCGCCGCCTGGGCGGCGGGATCGCCGCCCGCGGCGGCGAACGCGCGAAACGCGTCGCGGATGAGCTGCGCCGGCCGTTGCACATAGCGGACCTGCGGCTGGGCCACCGTCACCACGTCGGTGGCGATCGTCGCCTGGATCTCCAGACGTCCGTGGGACACCTCGGCGTAGTAGTCGACCAAGCGCTCGACCAGTCCGCTGCGTTGCGCGGGATCGGTGAAGTACTGCCGCGGACGGCCGAGCGACAGATCGGGGAACTCGGCCACCAGGAACACCACCCGGATCCGCTCCGGCGGCGCCGCCGGCACGGCGGCGGCGAGCGTGCCGTCCGCCGCGTGCACGGCGAGCACCGCGGCGAGGAGACCAACGCCGAGCGCGCGCGCGTTGACTTGCCCGCACGCGGCGGCGAGAATCGCACGGCGGTGCGGCGTGTTCGGTGTGGTGGCGATGAACGGGGTACTGCGGCTGGTCTGCATCGGGCTACTCTCGAGCGGGCTCGCCTCCTGCTCGCAGGAGGTCGCCGACCCGCCACCCACGCCCGCCACCGGCACGGCCACCACCGATTTCACCACCGGATCACCGTCGCCCGACGAGTTCGGCGCGGCGCTCATCATCGGGGCAGCCGGCGTGCCCGCGGAAGGCAAAGCACCTCTGCAGGTCGAGTTCAACGTGGAGATCGAGGGTGGGACGCCACCCTTTCGCGTCACCTGGAGGTTCGGCGACGACTCGCCCCCGGTCTCGGACTCCAGCGCCACCCATACCTACACCACCCCCGGCACCTACAGCGCGGCGGTCACCGTCGAGGACGGCGGCGGAGACTCGGACAGCGATCGCGTCGAGGTGAGTGTCCGGGCGGCCGCGGGAGGACTTCCCGAGGGAGCCGCCCCCCTGCCCCTCACGTCTCGAGAGCGCCGACGAGCTCGTTGACGTCCCCGATGCCGTGACGGACGAGATATCGCGCGATCTCGTCGGCGATCCGCACCGGCGCCTCCGGATCGTAGAACGTCGCCGTCCCCACCTGCACCGCCCGCGCCCCGCACAGCAGGAACTCCACGGCATCGGCTCCCGAGCGGATGCCGCCGATCCCGATCACGGGAACGCGCACCGCCCGCGCCACGCGATGGACCATGTGCAGCGCCACCGGCTTGATGGCGGGGCCGGAGAGGCCGCCGGTGACGTTCGCGAGCACCGGACGGCGCGTCTCCGCATCGACGGCCATGCCGACCAGCGTGTTGATGAGCGAGATGGCGTCGGCGCCCGCGTCCTCCGCCGCCCGCGCGAACTCGGTGATGTCGGTGACGTTGGGGGAGAGCTTCACCCAGACCGGCAGGCGGGTGTGGGCGCGAACGGCGCGCACGACCGCAGCGGTCGCATGAACGTCGGTGGCGATGATGCGCCCCCACTCCCGCTTGTTCGGGCTCGAGATGTTGACCTCCAGCGCATCGATGCCGGGCACCTCGCTGAGGCGCGCCGCCACCTCGCCGAACTCCTCCTCGGTGACGCCCCAGCAGTTGACCACGATGCGGGTCCCCAGGGTACGCAGCTGCGGCAGCTTCTCCGCGACGAACGCCTGCACGCCGATGTTCTGCAGGCCGATGGCGTTGAGCATGCCGGCCGGGGTCTCGATGAGGCGAACGGGCGGATGGCCGACGGCGGGCAGCGACGAGATACCCTTCACCACCACGGCGCCGAGACGTGACAGATCCGCCAGGCCCGCGAACTCGATCCCGTATCCGAACGTGCCCGAGGCGGCGATGACGGGCGCGCCCAGGCGCAGGCCGCCGCCGACGTCGACCGCGAGGGATGGCGGCGCGCTCACCAGCGAAGAAGCGCCGCCGCCCAGGTGAACCCCGAGCCGAAGGAGGCGAGGCACACCAGATCGCCGGGATGAACGCGTCCGGCGCCCAGCGCCTCGTCGAGCGCGATGGGAATGGATGCCGCCGTGGTGTTGCCGTAGCGCTGGATGTTGCTGAACACCCGCTCCTCCGACAGCTCGAGGCCGGCGGCCACCAGCTGGCTGATGCGGAGATTGGCCTGATGGGGAATCAGCAAGGACAGATCCGTCGCCGCGAGCCCGTTGGCCGCGAGCGCCTCCTGGACGACCTCCGTGAAGCGGGTGACCGCGTGCCGGAACACGTAGCTGCCGTGCATCTTCGGAAAGAGGCGCCCCGCCTCGCCGGCGATCATCTCCTCGTCGATGCGCGGCGCGCAGCGGCTCGAGGGCGCTTCGACACACAGCTTCGCCGCGTACCGCCCCTCGGCGTGCAGATGCGTGGACAGGATGCCGTGACCGGGTCGCTCCTCCGGCCCGAGCACCACGGCGCCGGCGCCGTCACCGAAGATCACCGCCACGTCGCGCCCGCGGGTGCTGAAGTCGAGGCCGCTCGAGTGCACCTCGGCACCGACCAGCAGCACCCGGCGCGCCGCCCCGCTGCGCACGAACGCGTCGCCGACGGCGAGCCCGTAGAGAAAGCCCGAGCACTGATTGCGAACGTCGAGCGCCGGCATGCCCTTCACCCCGAGGCCGCGCTGGAGCAGGCAGGCGCTGGCCGGAAAGTCGATGTCGGGGCTGAGGGTCCCGAGCAGGAGCAGATCGAGGTCCGCCGCGCGCGTCCCCGCCGCCTCGAGCGCCCGGTGCGCCGCCTCGAGGGCGAGGTCCGCCGCACCGATGTTGCGATCGACGAAGTGGCGCTCCTCGATCCCGGTGCGCTGCACGATCCACTCCTCGCTCGTCTCCATCAGCGCCGTCAGGTCGGCGTTGGAGACCGTGCGAGGCGGCACGTAGTGGCCCACCCCGAGGATGCGTGCGCGTCGCTGCTCGCTCTCGGCCATCTCCCCTCAGAGGCGAATCACCGCCGCACCCCAGTTGATCCCCGCGCCCACGCCCGCCAGGCAAACGAGGTCGCCGGCGCGAACCGCCCCGGCGCTCCAGGCCTGCGACAGGGCGATGGGCAGGGAGGCCGAGGCGATGTGCCCGGTGCGCTCCGCCGTCGCCGTGGCGCGGTCGCGACCGATGCCCAGCGTGGCGGCCACCTCCCGCGCGACCCCGGGATCGACGTAGTGCAGAAAATAGTGCGCGACGTCGCCCTGCCGGCAGCCCGCGCGCGCCAGCGTCTCGTCGATCACCTCGCGCAGCAGCCGCGCGGCGAGGCGGTTGAGGCCGTCGAGGTCGATCCGCGTGTAGTGCCTCTCGGCGGCCAGATCTTCGAGCGTGATACGGATCGGATGCTGGCGGCTCGAGGGATACTCACACCAGAAGCGCTCGTACTCGGAGGCGTCGGTGTGCAGCACCGTCGCGAGGACGCCCCGGTCGCCGTCCGCGCTCGACAGGATCGCCGCGGCGGCCCCATCGCCGAAGTAGCGGGAAACCGGCGCCCCTTTGGGCGAGAAGTCGAGGCCGGTCGAGTGGACTTCGGCAGTGGCCAGGAGCACCCGATGATACGTCCCGGTGCGCACGAACTGCTCCGCGACACCGAGGCCGAAGATGAAGCCCAGGCACTGGGCACGAATGTCGAGAGCTCCGACGGTGCCGAGGCCGAGCTTGTCCTGGAGGTAGCAGCCCGAGCCGGGAAACGCGACGTCCGGCGTCATCGTCGCGAACAGGAGGAAGTCGATGTCCTGGGCCTCGAGCTTGGCGCGCCCGAGAGCCATGTGCGCGGCCTCGACGGCCAGATCGGAGGGACCGATCCCGGGCTCGGCATAGTAGCGCTGGCCCACCGGGGAGCGCATGGCGTCAGCGCCGAGCCCGCATCGCGCCGCCAGCTCTTCGTTGGTCACGACCCATGAGGGCAGGCGGTGCCCCAGGCCGAGGATGGTGGTGGGCGGCACGCCCGGTCACCTTTGTGTCGGCAACGCGACCTCGAGCACCTTGTCCCGGTACCGGTGGCGGAAGCCGACGACGGGGCGCCCGAGGGCGACGCGTGTCGTGAACTCGGGCGGAAAGGCTGCCGCCACGGCCGTGAGCTTGAGGACGCGCGGATCCACGACCTTGCCCGAAACCACCAGATGGCCGTTCTGGAGCGCGATGTCGTAGTCGTAGTCCGGCATGCGATCGGGAAGCCCGAGCTCCTCGCCGAGAGAGCTGGACGGCACGCGGGTCGGAAACTCCAGGCGGAGAAAATAGCCGCCGCTCAGATCCTCGATGCGGTACACCTCGCCGTAGCGCCGCTCTCGCTCGGTCTTGTCGTCGAAGCGCGGGTCGTAGAAGCCGTCGAAGGCGACCCGGCTCTGACGGCTCTCCTTGCCGCTCACGGCGAACAGCGGGCGCAGGAGCACGTTGCCGAGGAGCGCATACACGCTGCCGCGCAGCGGGGTCTCGCCGACCGGCACGCCGCGGAATATCGACTCGCGCATCCGCAGCATCCACTCGATGGACGCAGCCGACAGGCCGTAGAAGATGAGGCTCTTCATATCGGCGCTGAAGAACTCCTGGCTTCCCGCCCCGATGCCGATCGCCGCCAGCAGGCTTGGATAGAGCACCAGGTTGAGCATGCCGTTGCGCACGGTCGCGCGCGCGGCGCTGAAGACGCGCCGATCGCTGAGGATCCGCTCGAGCCGTCGCTTCGGCTCATCCGAGGCCGCGCCCAGCAGCGGCTCGGCCAGCTTGATGACCCAGCGGATCATCCGGCGGCCCCGCGATCCGCCCACCAGCACGGCCGCCAGTACCGATTCGAAATCCTCCGGAAGCTCGCCCGGAAACTGCCGCGGCCCCCGCGCGGCCGGCGGTTGGGCCGTAGCCACCGGATGTCGTCGCGGGAGCGCGCGCTCGATGCGTCCGCCGGCAGCCGGCGGCGCTGCGGGCGCGGCCGCTGCGGCCCGCGCCGGCGCGGGTGCGGCCTCCGCGCCGCCGTTGGTCGCGGCTGCGGGTGCGGCGGCCGGCGCAGCCTCTGCCGCGGCGGCCTTGCGGAAACGAGAAGGGAAGTCGGCGGGGAAGGTCGTCTCGGGGTGGAGCTCCTTTGCCCGCACGAGCAGCGCCTCTTCAGACTCGGGTCGGTTCGGATCCGGCACGCAGCAGTCGACCGGGCAGACCGCGGCGCAGGCCTCATGATCATAGAAGCCGACGCACTCGGTGCATTTTTCCGGGACGATGTAGAAGATCTCGTCGGACAGCGCCGGGGACGTCTTGCCGTTGTGCTCCCACTCGACGCCACCTTGATAGATGGCGGTGTTCGGACACTCCGGCTCGCAAGCGCCGCAGTTGATGCACTCACTCGTAATGATGGTCGCCATGGAGCGTCTGCCTGTTCGGGTGCGGAGGCCACCCGATCCTCCGGGAAGCCACGCACGGCGGATGAAACTGTTCAATTAGTCAACTGAGGTTTTACTTTAGCGGCTTTGCCGTACGCGGTCAACGTTGCCACGCGCCGTGCGCCGCGATGCGCGTGCTCGATGTCGGCGCTCCGGGCGGGGCGGCGCGGGCAGGCTTCAGCGCGGCTCCTCCTCGAGACCGGCCGGGACGTCATCGAGCGGTTCCAGCTGACCGTCCCGGTGTACCCAGTCCATGAAGGTCTCGAGTGCCGTGAAGCCGCGCTTGTAGCGCTCCGTCACCCGCAGGCTTTCGTCCCGCGTCCTGATGACGTGCGGGGTGATCAGGATGAGGAGCTCGGTGCGCACCTGGGTGGCGCGATCGAAGCGGAACAGCCGGCCGATGACCGGGATATCCATGATGAACGGGACGCCCGAGCGCGACGTCTGCCGCTGCTCGTCGATGATGCCGCCGATGAGAATGCCATCGCCGTCTTGCACCACCAGCGTCGTCTCGGCCTCGCGGGTGAGAAAGCTCGGTGAGCCCGTGGAGCCGAAGTTCGCAGAGCCCACCGCGCTCACCTCCTGGCTGATCTGCATGTTCACCAGTCCTTCGCTGTTCACCTGGGGAAGGATGGTCAAGATCGTTCCGGTGTCGCGGTACTGGATCTGGTTGAAGACGTTGTCCGCGGTCGACGCGAGATTCGTCTGCGTCCCGGTCAGTATGGGAATCGACTGGCCGACCTGGATGTGGGCTTCGCGGTTGTCCGCCGCCAGAATGTGCGGCGCGGAGAGAATCTTGACCGCGGACTTGCTGGCGAGCGCGCGCAGGACCACGGCGAAGTCATCGCGGTTGGTGATGATGGCCGTCAGCCCGCCCGTGCCCGGCTGGGCAAGGGATGCGATGCGGCCGGCAATGCCGGGTGCGATGGCCCGAGCGGCGGCGCTGATGGCGCCCCCGGTGTCGTCGTCATCGTCGTCATCGTCGCCGCCACCGTCGTCGTCATCGCCGCCGTCCCCGGGGGCGAAGTTGCGCACCGCGGAGGCGCCCTTGGTACCGGTGCTGCCGCCGTAGCGGATCGCGTGGTCGACGCCGAACTCCATGCCGCGGTCGAGCGTGACCTCGGCGATCATCACCTCGATGAGCACCTGCCGCGGCACGACGTCGATGTCCTTGAGGACGCCGAGGATCATCTCGTAGTCCTGCTTGGTGGCGAAGATGACGAGGGCGTTGGTCACCTCGTCGGCGACGATGCGGACCTCCTCCTTGAAGATCGGCGGCGGGGCCGGAATGCCGCCGAACCCGCCGCCCGCGCGCGCCTGCCGCCCGCCCGGAAGGATCACCCCGACCGCGCCGGCGCCCACTCCGGCCTGAGCCTGTCCTCCGATCGCGCCGCGCCCAGCGCGCCCGAAGGGCCCCTGGCCCTGCTGCCCGACGCCCCCCCGCTGCTGGCGCCCGCGCCCGATCCCGGTCCCCGCGCCGGTGCCGGTGCCGGTACCGAACGTCTGCTGCTGCGCCGTCATCGGCCCGCGCGCGGCGCCGGCCTGTTGCGCCCTGCTCAAGCGGCCCGCTGCCCCCACCCCACCGGCGCCCTGCCCTGCCTGCGTCAGCCCCGGACGTCCGAAGGACTGCCGACCCTCGGCGATGGCGCCGCCACGGATACCGAGGCCGCCGGTACCAAAGCCCCCGGCGCCGCCACCGCCGTCGCCGCCGAAGAGCTCGTTGAGGATGGTGGCGAGGTCGGCCGCCTTGGCGTTCTCGACCCGGTAGACGCGCACCTTCCGGCCCGCGCCCTCGTCGGGCGGGATGTCCAGTACCTGCAACCACCGGCTGAGCTGGTCGAGCAGGCTCGTGTCGAAGGTGATGCCGGTCATGGACTCGAGGCGCGGCATGGGAATGATCGTCAGCCCGGTGGAGCCGTCGACGGCATGGCCATAGGAGCCGAGCAACGCTCCCAGCTCCTCGTAGATCACGTCGAGGTCGCCGTTCTTGATCTTGTACGTTCGCGTCTTCATGCCGCGAAACGCGTCGGTGTCGAGGGCGATCACGAGATCCCGCAGGCGGCCGACGTTGGAGGTGAGGTCGGTCACGATCAGCAGATTGCCGCGCGGGTAGGAGAACACGTCGCCACCGGGGGTGATGAACGGCTCGAGCACGCTCACCATGTCTTCCGAATTGACGTGCTGACAGGGAATGATCTCGATGACGAAGCTGTCCGACGCGCCGAGCTGCTCCCGGCTGGCGGCGGTCGGCGGCAGGATCGCCCGCGTCTTCGCTTCACCGACCGGCACGATGTGATACACGTCACCGACCTTGACGGCGGCGATGCCGTTGTTGCGCAGGATGCGATTGAAAACGGGGAGCAGATCGGACTTGGGAATCCGGCCAAGCGTGCGGATCGTCACCTGGCCCTCGACCCGCGGGTCGATCATGTAGCTCAGCCCGAGGGCGGTCGCCAGGCTGTCGATGACGGCGCGGATGTCGCCCTCCTCGAAGTTGAGGAGGACGGATTCGTTGGCGTCGCTCTCGACCAGCCCTTGGGCCGCGGTATCGTCCTCGGCGGTCGTGCCTTCGGCTCCCGCCGTGGCCGCCTCGCCCTCGCCCGAATCCTCCGTGGCAGCGCCGGTGTCGTCCTGGGCCAGGACCAGTGGCTCGGCAATCACCGCGCCGGCGTCGTCTGCGCCGCCCTCGGCCGATGCCGCCTGGCCGGCGTGGGGCGGGAAGATCGCCGTCACGACGAGCGCCGCGCAGAGCAGCACCGCGCCGAGCACACTCCTAGGGGATCCGCGCTGTTCCACCCTGCCCCCTCCTCTCATCCAGCCGCCGTCCCTGCTCGAAGTCGAAGTCGCATCCTCTCCCAGTTCCCACGGTAGGCCCTCACGCGCAGCGCCGTTGCTACGGGTTCTCGGCCACGCCCTGCTGCTCCCGTCGCTTTCGCCTCAGCTCGCGCAGCCGCTCCCGCACCCGCGCCGCGGGGTCGGCCGGTGTGTTGACGGCGGCCGGGCGCGGTGTGGCAGCGGCCGGTCCGGCCGCCGCGGGTCCGGCCGCTGTCGGCTGTCCACCCGGCGCTTGCGCCTGGTTGGCCGTCCCGCGCGCCGCACGCGCGCCGCCAGCCGCGGCCGGGGGTGGCGACAGCTTCAGCTTGAGCGGCAGCGGCACTTCTTCGCCCGAGGGCGAGGTCAGGATGACCTCGGTCGCCGAGATGGCCGATACGGTGTAGCCCCCCACTTCATCACCGCGGATCACGTGCCGCGCCTTTGCGGCCCCGGCGCTCTCCTTCACCAGCGCCTCGGGCTCCGGGCCCACCATGACCACGCCAACGAGCTCGACGTTGGGCGGTGGGAGCGGCGCAGCGTCGACTGCCGTCACCGAGGGCGCGCGGCGGCTCTCGTCGAAGAGGTCGCGCTCGGCGATCGTCATCGCCAACCGTGCTGGGGCCGGGGTGCGCGTCGCCGACGGCAGCTCCGCCGCCGGCCGGGGCCGCCCTCGCGAGCCGTCCTCGGTCACCGCGTCGTCGTTGGTCCAGGTCGCATAGACCCGGAATGCCACGACGAGAATCGCCGCGACCAGGATCGCGTTCAACAGCCGGTGCATACCAGCGGCTCGGCGTCAGCCCGGGCTATGCGGGCCCCTCCCCGCCACCACCACCCCGCTCGGCATCGCCCTTCTCGCCCGGCTCGCCATTCTTGTCCTTCTCGCCCTTCTCACCCTTCTCACCGTCGCTGGCAGCCGCAAGCCCGCGAACCTCCAGGGTCGCCGAGAGCACGCGCTCCTCCGCCGTGGCCGGCACGTCGGTTCGCCCCCGCCGGACCGCCCCGCGACGATCGATCTGGAGGAAGGGCACGGAAAGGTGCATTGTGCCGTACTCGGCCTTCTCGAGAAAGTCCGCCAGGGCCTTGAGGGTGGCGCGCACCGTGAGCCGGACGGTGACCTGACGGTAGACGCCCATCTTCTCCTCGCGCATCACCTGTGCGCTCTGGACGTTCACCGCCGTCTCGTTCGCGATCGTGGTGACGTGGTCCTGGAGGTGTGCGGCCGCCAGCGTCCCGGTGTCTCCCGGTACGAGCCGCGACTTGAGGCCGTCGAGCCGCTTCTCGAGCTGCTCGCGCTCCCGCTCCACCGGCTCCCCCCTCGTCACGTATGCCGTCAGGTGCTCCACCTCGTCCTGGGAGCTCTCGATCTCGGCTTGCACCCCAGCGCGGTACGCGGTGAAGCGCTGGATGGGCGCGTAGATCGCGATGATGGCGGCGAAGCCGCCGGTGGCCATGGCCGCGATCTGCACCACGCGTGGCCAGGTCTGGTAGCGGACCTTCAGCGTGATCCACAGGGACTTCAGGCGTTTCATTCGATCTCGAGGGCCATGGAGAAGCGGTCGCGGCCCTGCACCTTGGTCGTCGGGGAGGCGAACTTCACGTCTTTGAAATGCTCGGACTCCTCCAGCTTGGGGATGAGCTCGGAGGCCGCCCGCGCGAACCCGTCGAGCTGTACCTGCGTCCCGCGGAGCCGAAACGTGGTGAGATACGCATCGTCGGGGAGCAGGTCCGTCACCTCGCGCAGGTAGTCGGCCGCGTGGCGGTTGAGCCCGGTCACGATCGTCTCGAGCTGGCGCCGCATGTCGCTCGCCCCTTCTTCCATCTTCTTCACCGCCGCCACCTTGGGGCGCAACCGCTCGAGCTCTGCCTCCAGCGCGGCCCGCCGCATGGCGTCCGTCGCCACCACGCTCACCCCCCACGCGATCGACACGAGCATCAGCACCAGCACCAGCACCGCCGTGACCAGCCAGCGCGCGCCCTCGCTACCGCGCGCCTCGCCCGGCAGAAAGTTGACCGCCACCGTCCCCTCGTGCACGGCGCCGAGGGCGGCGCCGAGCGCCGGCAGCACCGCCGGGTCCTGCCCGTCGAAGAAATCCGGCGGCGCCTCGAACCGCCCCTGCCCGAGGGGCCACAGGTCCTCCGCGCCGAGGAAGGCGGACGGCCCGGCGCCGTTCGCGGAGCCGAGCTTGTAGAGGGTCACGTCGTCGACCCCGACGAGCTCGTCGGTGATCTCCCGCGACAGCAGCCGCGCGAAGTCACTGTCCCCCTTGGCTCGTGTGATGGGCAGCATCACGCTGGCGACGAGCCGGCGCTGGGCCAGTAGCGCGAACTCGACGTCGCCGTCGGCCTTGAGCACGAAGCCGACCGGGCCGTCGGTATCACCCCGGCAGTAGCAGAAGAAATCGGCGACCGCCGCAGACGACACGACGACGCCCCGCGGGCGCACCAACGCATCCTCGAGCGCGCCGAGATGCTCCTGCACCGCCGCCTGCGGCAGGCACATGATCAGCACCTCGACGCGGTCCGCGCCGAAGGGGCGCACGGTGAAATCGTAGTACAGCTCGCTCTTCGGCAGCGGGATCACGCGCTCCATCTCGTACTCGACGACGTCGCGGATGTTCTCGGCCGCCGCGGCCGGGAGCACCAGGCGGTTGAAGAGCGCCTGGCCCCGGTGCAACGCCAGCACGGCGGGAACCTGGCCGAGCTTGCGCGATCGCACGAAGCCCAGCACCGCGTCGGTGAGCGCGTGCCGCCGCTCGGCCTGATGCTCCTTGTCCGGGAGCGGCATCGCCAGCACGTCGCGAACCGAGAGACGGAGGAACCCCTTCGAGAGATGCGCGAGCGCCACCTCGTGGGGGCCAACGTAGACGCCGAGCCCGTCGCCGATGAACTCGACGCGCCGCAGCCGGCTGATGGCGGATCCGAGATCCATGCGCGTGCCTCAGGTCCCCTCGTCCTCGACGGCCCCGGGGCCGGCCCAGTCTGCAGGGACGCGGTCGAACCACTTGAGGTACGTGGGACCCTCGAAGTCGTCGTCCAGATCGTCCACCATCGCCGCCACGTGCGCCACGACACGGTCACCCATCATGCCGCGGGCCTCGATCGTCGCCCGAGGCGACCGGCCTCCGCGGAGCAATTCGGCGACCATGGGATCGCCGACCATCCCTTGCACCTGCTGCACGAAACCGAACGGCTCCTCTTCGCGCTGGGTCACCAGCGCTTGCGCCTCCTCCTCGTCGATTCTGAGCAGTACGCGCAGGACGGCCGCCGGGGCTTGCATGACGTTGATGTGCCTCGTCTTGCTGTCGACCGAGAAGACCTCACGGAGACCCGGCCGGCCGTCGAATCCGTAGAAGAGCTCCGGCGTGACACCGCGTACCAGCAGCAGCTCCTCCAATGAGTCGAAGCGACCGTTCTTTATGGGATAGGGCTGAGACAAACCTGAATAGTAGTCGGCTTCGGCGCCGTTCAAACGGGTGATCTCTTCATCGCCCTCGTCGTCGTACCAATCGAGAATCGAGTCCACCACGGTCTCGATCTCCCGACTCTCGGTGACGCCCACGCCTTCGGTGGCGTTTCCCCCCAGGAGAAGCCAGGTGACGACATACTTGAGCACTTGCACATTCTGATCGCCGGCCAGTGCGTTCAAGCCCAGCTTGCTGCTCTCATCCAGCACCCGCACCGCGTACGAGCCGCCGGCGAAGTCGCACTCGTACCACCGGCCATTGGTAGTGACACGGCCGCAGGTACCGTCCTCGGTCTCCCCGAGCTCCTCGTCTACCGCAAGCCCGACGTCGTCGTCATCATCGTCATCCCCTGCCTGCGCGTTGGGATCGGTGAGGACGTCGTACACCGCCCGGTTCAGCCCGGCCACGGCGATGTAATAAACCTGCGTTTCATCCGCCAGGTTGGCGGTCGCCAGGCCATCATCGCGCATGGAACTTGCAAAGTCGAGCACGACGACGAACAGGACGATGAAGATCCACACGACGAGGAGAAGCGCGGCGCCTCGCTGACGCCGGCGCCTGCCACGCCTATCGGCCTGCCGAATCCCGGTCTTTCGACGCCACCGGGTCGCATTCCATTCGAACCAGCCTGCCATCAGCCCGCGCCGTCGTCGTCGCCTACAGGAGTCCCGGTCCCTCCGGTATCGTCGTCGTCATCGTCGTCGTCGCCACCACCCCCATCGTCGTCGTCATCGCCGAAGTCGCCGCACTCGCCCTGCGTCTCCGTGACGGCGACCATGATGGGGATCTGATGGGTCCACAGGCTGCCGCCCAGCCCCGCGATGCCATCGATCACGACCTTCACGGCCGTGGGCAGCTCTTCCTCCTCCCTGCCGTCCCAGGCCTCGAACCACTCGTTCTCGATCCCATCGCTCAACAGGTACTCGAAATGAAGCTCGGAGAAGCCGCTCAGCAAAAGCGCCTCCTGCGCCGGCAGTTCGGCCAGGCGCTCCGGCTGCGCCAGGATGCTCCTGTCCACGCCCGTTGCCTCCGCCATCAGCAGCTGCGGCGGGGTGCCCTGCACGCGGTAGGTCACGACTGCGAGCCCGCCGCCGCCGGACTGGGCGGCAGCGGTCACGAAGGCGAGATCGTGGCGTGTGCCCTGGAAGTACGGCCACTCGTAGTCCTCCTCCTCGTCCCAGGCACAGTAGGGCGGCCCGACCGTGGACTTGATCTGCCGCGTCATGATGTCGGTGGCGAGCCTTATGCGCTGGTTCTGCTCGGCGGCGCGCTCGCCACCGCCGATCGCGGTGCCCGCCAGATTGAAGCCCGAGCTCACCAGCGCGACGATGAGCGCCACGATCGTGAGGCTCAGGATCATCTCGAGGAGGGTCAAGCCCCGAGCGTGCCCGGCTTTGCACCGACGCCGGCGCTTCGCAGTGGTCGGCAGCGCGGTCATGAACCTCATTCCAGCAACGGCGCCACGCGCAGACTGCGGACGGTGTAGGTCTTCTCTCCCATGCCCTCGTCCCACGCGACGCTCACTTCGATGACCTTGAGGGTCCACTCGCTCTCGTCGACGAAGTCCTCATCCATGCTCTCCGCATCCACACCCCTTTCCTCCGGCGTGGCCTCGCGCACCTCGCGACGCCAGCGCAGGCCATCGGGATCCGCGATCTCCTCGACACCGTCGCGCAGCTCGATCTGGCTGAGCATCTCGTCCATGAGCGCCCGGGCGCGCAGCACCGCGCGCGCGAGCTGGCCCGCCTTGTATTCGAGGTTGAGGCCGCCGGAGATCACCTGCATCATCGTCACGAGCACGAGGCCGAGGACCGCCATCGCGACCGACACCTCGAGGAGCGTGAAGCCGCGCTGGCGCCGCGGCACCGGCCCCGCGAGCCGCTGTCCGGGCCGGCGCCGCAGCTGCCTGCCGTCAGACCCGTCCATCGTCCACCCGGACCGTGCCGATGAGCGGATCGAGGACGATGCGGTAGCGCGCACCCTCGGGGTCCTCGCGTGCGCCCACCAGCACGTCGACACCGCTGGTGCCGCCATTGGGGAAGAAGAGCACGCGAACGATTTGATTTCCGATCTGGTCGCCGCCCTCGACGGCCAGGAACGCGGTGGTCTCGGGAAGGGCGACCCGGCCCTCGAGACCGCTCGCCTGATACGCGTGCCGATCGGTCGCGATCACCAGCTCCTGGATCTCGCCCTTGACGAGCGCCTCGTGGCGCAGATGGCGCAGCGTCGCCGCGAAGTAGCGCGCCTCGCGCCACACCTCGCGAGTCTGCATGCCACCCTGGAGGGATGGGATCACGATCCCCATCGCGACCGCCATCACCGCCATGGCGGCGACGAGCTCGACGAGGGTGAACCCAGGCGAGCCACGGGCCCGAGATTGTCCGGAACGGATCACGTCCTGCCGACGTGGGCGGGCGGCGAGATCAGCCGCTCTCCCAGTTGTTGATGTCCCGGCCCTCGCCGTCGCCGCCGGAAGAGCTGTCGGAGCCATAGGAGACCAGGTCGAATGCGCCGTGCTGTCCGGGGCTCCGGTACAGGTAGTCGTTGCCCCAGGGATCCTTCGGCACTTCCTTCTTCAAGTAGGGGCCGTCCCAGCGCTCGAGACCGAAGGGGCGATTCCGCAGCGCCTCCAGGCCCTCCTGGGTGCTGGGATAGCGGCCGACGTCCAGCCGGAACGTGTCGAGCGCGGTCTCGAACAGCGCGATCTGCTGGCGCGCCGCTTGCGCCTCGGCCTTCCCCACCTGGCCGATGAACTGCGGCCCGACGAGCGCGAGCAGGAGCCCGATGATCGCCAGGACCACCATCATTTCTATGAAGGTGAGCCCTCGTAGCGATCGGCGGTCTCGGCGGCGGCGATGGATCGCCTTCCGCCACCGGTCGAAGAGCCTCCCCAAGACGTGCGTGTCCATGATCCGACCCTCCATCACATCGGCAAGTCGTAGATACTGAATATTCCGAGCAGCATCGCAATCACGATGAACCCGATGGCCACCCCCATGACGAGGATCATCGCCGGCTCCACGAGACTGACGAGACGCTGGAGACGGTTGCGGACGTCCTTCTCGAGATGGTCGGCGGCGCTGAGCAGCATCTCCTCGAGGCGGCCCGTCTCCTCCCCGACCGTGATCATCTGCAGCGCCAGCGGCGGCAGCACGCCGGTACGGCCGAGAGGCCCGGCGACACCCGCGCCCTCGCGCGCGCCCACCTCCACTTCCCCGATGGCCCGGCCGATGACCTGGTTGGCAACGATCTGACGGACGATGCCCAACGCCTGTAGCATCGGCACCCCGCTCTTGAGAAGCGTGCCCAGGGTGCGCGTGAGGCTCGCCACCTCGGCCTTGCGGACGAGATCCCCGAGGATCACCATCCGCAGCCGCCAGTGGTCCCACGACAGGCGCCCGGCAGGCGTGCCCACCCACTGGCGAAAGCCGTAGATGGCCCCGACGACCACCAGCACCAGCACCCACCAGTAGTTGGCGAGGAAATCGCTCATGCTGAGCAGCATCCGCGTCGGGATGGGCAGCGCCTTGCCCGAGCTCGCGAACAGGTCGGTGAACTTGGGTACCACGAAGGTGAGCAGAAAGATCATCGACATGCCCATGACGAGGGTCACGAACAGCGGATACATCATCGCCGTGAAGATCTCGTCGCGCACCTGCTGCGCCTTCTCGAGATAGTCGACGAGCCGGGTCAGCACCTGCTCGAGAAACCCGCCCGTCTCGCCGGCGCGCACCATGTTGACGTAGATCGATGGAAAGACCTTCGGGTGGTTGCCGAGCGCTTCGGCAAGGGACTTGCCGCCCTGGACCGCCTGGAGCACGTCGCGCACCGCCGCCCGGAGCATCGGATTGTCGCTGATGTCGGCGAGGCTCGCGAGACTGCGATCGAGCGGCAGCCCGGCGCCGAGCAGGGTGCTGAGCTCCTGTGTGAACACCAGGAGATCCCGCTTGCCCACCCCGGAGCGCAGGGCGAGACGCGGCATCTTCAGGCCGAACGCGCGTTTCGTCGCTTCGCCTTCGGTTTCGCCGATACGCAGCGGGACGAGGCCCCGGTCGTGCAGCCGGGCGACGACCACGCCGACCTCTCCGGCATCGATCGTCCCCTCGATGATACGGCCCTCGTGGTCGGTGGCCCGATAGCGAAACAGCGGCATGTTCGGGGGAGCCTCACCCGCGACGGAGCGCCGCGGGGGCGATCTATTCCTCTTGGGTGACGCGGAGCAGCTCGGCGACGGTCGTGACCCCCTCCTGCCGCACCTTGAGCCAGCCGTCCTCGCGCAGCGTGCGCATGCCCCGGCGCACAGCCTCCTGCTTGATCATGTCCGCCGACGCGCGCTTGAGGATGAGATCCCGGACCTGATCGCCCACCACCAGGAGCTCGTAGATGCCGCACCGGCCGCGGTAGCCGGTCCCGGCGCACTCCTCGCACCCCCTCGCCTCGTAGACGGTACCGTGGCTGCGCGTATCCTTGGTGGCCAGATCCGACAGCGTTTCGACGCCCGGGTCCGCGGGCACGCGACAGTTGGCGCAGACGCGGCGCACCAGGCGCTGCGCCAGCACACCCAGTAACGACGAGGCGAGGAGGTAATCCTCGACCCCCATCTCCAGCAGCCGCGCGACGGCGCCGGCCGCATCGTTAGTGTGCAGCGTCGAGAACACGAGGTGACCCGTGAGCGCCGCCTGGATGGCGATCTCAGCGGTTTCCGCGTCCCGGATCTCGCCCACCATGATGACGTCGGGGTCCTGGCGCACGATGGACCGCAGCCCGTTGGCAAAGCTGAGGCCGATCTGGGAGCGGACGTGGATCTGGTTGACGCCATTGAGCTGATACTCCACCGGATCCTCGATGGTGATGATCTTCTTCTCCGGGGAGTTGATCTTCTCGAGCGCGGCGTAGAGCGTGGTCGTCTTGCCGCTGCCGGTGGGACCCGTGACGAGCACCATCCCGTACGGCCGCACGATCAGTTGGTTGAACGGGCCCAGCGTATCCGGCTCGAAGCCGAGCTGCGCGAGATCCAGGACGATGCCCGAGCGGTCGAGGATACGCATGACGACGCTCTCGCCGTAGAGCGTCGGCAGCGTCGACACGCGGAGGTCGATCTCGCGGCCCATGATGCGCAGCTTGATGCGCCCGTCCTGCGGCAGGCGGCGCTCGGCGATGTTGAGCTTCGCCATGCTCTTGACGCGCGAGACGATGGCGGCCTGGAGCCGCCGCGGCGGCGTTTCGACGTCGTGCAGCACGCCATCGATGCGGTAGCGGATCTTGAGCTCCTGCTCGAAGGGCTCGATGTGAATGTCCGACGCCCGTTGCTCGACGGCGCGGTTGATGACGAGGTTCACCAGGCGAATGACGGGCGCCTCGCTCGCCAGGTCGCGGAGATGGTCGACGTCCTCCTCGTCCTCGGAGACGAACTCGACCTCGCCGTCCGGGTCGGCCGGCGTGTCGGCACTGGCGGCGCCGTTGCCGTAGTACGCGTCGAGCGCATCCACGATGTCGCGCTCGCGCGCGAGGAGCGGCTCGATGCGCAGGTTGGTGGCGAGCTGGAGCGATTGCAGGCTGTAGAAGTTGCCCGGGTCGGCCATCGCCACCTGCATGACCCCGTCGCGCACCGCCAGCGGCAGGATGCGCTCGTGGCGCAGAAAGCTCAGGTTGAGGGCGCCGAGGGGGACGGAGGTGGCCGGAAAGTCCCGGCGCGAGAGGGCCGGCACGCCGAGATACTGGCTGAGGAGGGGGATGAAGTCCTCCTCGCCGATGAAGCCCAGATCCACCAGCAGCCGCTCGAGCCGCTCGCCCCGCTCCTGCTGCAGGCGGCGCACCTTGCGCAGGTCCTCGAGGCTGAGACGCCCCTGGTCGACCAGCCGCGTTCCGAGGCTCTTCTCAGGGATCTCCATGGCAGAAAACGCAACTAAATTCAGAGCATACCCGTGGCGGCGCGCATGGGCAAGCAAGCCGTCAGCGGGCGGCCGCGACCCGCTGACGCCAGTGGTCCAGCAGATCGTCGAGCGCGCCCGCGAGCGTCCGACGCGGGCGCCAGGCCGCATGCGCCTCGGCCTTGGCGAAGCTGCCGACCAGGCGGCGGATCTCGCGGTTGCGGCGCCGGCCGTCCGACACCCGGACCTCGATGGCGCACCTCGTGCGCTGGCGCAGCTCCTCGACTACCGCCCCGATGCGGGTCCCCCGCCCCGAGCACAGGTTGTAGGCCTCGCCCGTGGCGCCGCGCTGCCACAAGGCGACGTACCCCTCGACGATGTCCCGCACATCCGTGAAGTCGCGCTCCACATCCAGATTGCCCACCTCCAGCACGGGTGGCTGCAGACCCTGCTCGATGCGGGCGACCTGGCGGGCGAAGTCGGAGCAGACGAAGTCCGGGCGCTGCCCCGCCCCGGTGTGGTTGAAGGGGCGCGCGCGGACGACGTCGCCGCCACTCCATGACCACTCGAACGCCGCCAGGTCGGCCGCCGCCTTGCTCACCGCGTACGCGTTCACGGGACGAAGGGGAACGTCCTCGGTGAGCACGGCCACCTCGTTACCGGCCGCGCCGTACGCGTCCCCCGAGCCCGCGCACACGATGCGGCAGGCCGGCTGCGCCTCTCGCACCGCCCGTAGGACGTTGAGCGTGCCGAAGAAATTCGTCCGGTGGGCCGCGAGCGGGTCGGCCTCCGCGGCCGGGACGAACGACATCCCGGCCAGGTGAAAGAGGCCGTCGGGCCGCACGGCAGCGACCGCGCTGCGCACCGCCCGCGGGTCGAGCAGGTCGGCGGCCAGCACCGACTCGGGCGGAAATCGCTCCGGGTAGGCCTGGTGCAGGTCGGCGAGATGCCGGCTCGCGCCCGGGCGGCGCACGAGTCCCCACACGGCGTGGCCGGACTCGAGGAGCACCCGCGTCAGGTAGGGGCCGACGAAGCCCCCGATGCCGGTGACGAGCAAACGCATGGCAGAGCCGTGTGCCGGGTGGTCTCCGTGGCCGGCCGGGATCAATCCGGCGGGCCGTCTATAGCTGGCCCGATCGATGGCGCGCGGTGAGGCGGGCGAGGTCGGCGTCGACCATCATCTTCACCAGTTCGGCAAAGGACACCGCTGCACGCCACCCGAGCCGGTCGCGGGCCCGCGAGGCGTCGCCGACGAGCAGATCCACCTCGGCAGGGCGATAGAGCGCGGGATCCTCGCGGACGTGGTCGCGCGCCGACAGGCCGACGTGAGCGAAGGCGATCTCGGTGAGCTCGGCGACCGAATGATTCTCGCCGCTCGCCACCACGTAGTCGTCCGGCGTGTCCTGCTGCAGCATGAGCCACATGGCTCGCACGTAGTCGCCGGCGAAGCCCCAGTCACGGCGGGCGGTCAGATTCCCGAGCCGGAGGTCGCGCGCGAGGCCGAGCTTGATGCGCGCCACCCCGTCGCTCACCTTCCGGGTCACGAACTCCAGTCCCCGCCGCGGCGACTCGTGATTGAAAAGGATGCCGGAGCAGGCGAAGAGATCGTAGCTCTCCCGATAGTTGACCGTGATGTAGTGCCCGTAGGTCTTGGCCACGCCGTAGGGACTGCGCGGGTAGAACGGGGTCGTCTCCCGCTGCGGCACTTCGCGCACCTTGCCGAACATCTCGCTGGACGACGCCTGATAGAAGCGGATTTTCGGATTCGCCTGGCGGATCGCCTCGAGCACCCGCGTCACCCCCACGGCATCGAACTCGGCCGTCAGCACCGGCTGCACCCACGAGGTCGGCACGAACGACTGGGCGGCCAAGTTGTAGACCTCGTCGGGCCGGGTCGCGTCCAGGATGCGCATGATCGAGACCTGGTCGAGGAGATCCGCCTGATAGATCTCGATGCGATCCCGGATCCCCGCGAGACGCTCGAAGTTCTCCGTACTCGACCGGCGGACCATGCCGCACACCCGGTAGCCCTCCTCCAGCAGCAGCTCGGCCAGGTACGATCCGTCCTGCCCGGTGACGCCGGTGATCAGCGCACACTTCATGTGTCGTCTCCGCCGGGCGCTCGCCCGTAGCGATCCTCGAGCCGAACGACGTCGTCGAGCTCCGGGGTCGAGGCCTCCAGCAGGTCCGAGTCCTCGACGGCCGTCATGCGATGGCGCAGCCCCGCAGGAATCCGAAAGCTGTCCCCCGGCTGCAGCCGCACCACCCGCCGCTGCCCATCCGCCGTGCCCACCTCGAGCTCGACCAGGCCGCGCAGCAGATGAATGGTCTCGTCCTTGACGCGGTGGTACTGATAGCTCAGGCACTGCTGCCGATTGACGTGCAGGATCTTGCCCACATAGCGATCGGTGCGCGCCCAGATGAGCTCGTAGCCCCAGGGTTTCTCCACACGCTCGACGGAAGCCGACATCACTGCCCTCGTGGGCCGGCGCTCGCGCCGGTCGCCGGCGCCGCGCCCTGCCCCGTCTCGAGTCGGGTGCGGTACATGCGCTCGTAGTAGTCGCGGTACCTCCCGCTCTTCACCGCCTCCCACCAGGGCCGGTTGTCGCGATACCACGCCACCGTCGCCGCCAGGCGCTCGGCGAACGCGTAGCGGGGCGCCCAGCCCAGCTCGCGTCGCAGTTTCCCCGCATCGATGGCGTAGCGGCGGTCGTGCGCCAACCGATCGGTGACGTACCGGATCAGGGTCTCGGGCTTTCGCAGCTCGCCGAGGATGGCCGTCGTGAGCGTCCGGTTGGCGAGCTCCGTCTCCGCGCCGATGTTGTAGACCTCGCCCACGCGCCCGCGGAGAAGAAGCGCGTGGAGCGCGGCACAATGATCCTCGACATAGATCCAGTCCCGAACGTTGAGCCCGTCGCCGTAGAGCGGCAGCGGCTTGTCGTCGAGCGCATTGGTGATGAAGAGCGGGATGACCTTTTCGGGAAACTGATACGGCCCGTAGTTGTTCGAGCAGCGCGTCACGATCACCGGCAGCCCGTGGGTACGGCCGTACGCCTGGACGATGAGGTCCGACGCCGCCTTGCTCGCGGCGTACGGGCTCGTCGGGCAGAGCGGCGACGCCTCGTCGAAGCGGCCCTCGGGGCCGAGGCTGCCATAGACCTCATCGGTCGAGACGTGCACGAAGCGCCCGATCCCGTGGCGGCGCGCCGCCTCGAGCAGAACCTGCGTGCCGAGGACGTTCGTGCGGACGAAGGCCGAGGCATCCTCGATGCTCCGATCGACGTGCGATTCCGCGGCGAAGTGCACCACGGCCTCGACGCCCTGCCGCATGACCGCGTCCACCGCCGCCGCGTCGGTGACGTCGCCGCGCACGAAGCGGTGCCGCGGACTGCCCTCGAGGGGCGCGAGATTGGCCAGATTGCCGGCGTAGGTCAACAGGTCGAACGTGACGAGGGCGGCCGTGGGTTCGGCGCGATGGAGGTAGCGGACGAAGTTCGCGCCGATGAAGCCGGCCCCGCCCGTGACCAAGACGTTCATCTAGCGATTGCGCGTCCGCCAGTCGAACCCGATCGTTGGATCGTCGAAGGCAATGCGCTCCTCATCGGGATGCGCCGGATCGTAGACGTCGGTCGTGTGGTAGAAGAGACACGCCGGCTTCGACCCGAGCACCCGATAGCCGTGGGCGACGTGCTCCGGAATGCAGAGCAGGAGAGGATTGCGCTCCCCCATGAAGTACACTTCCGTCTTGCCGCGCGCCGGCGAGCCCTCGCGGAGATCATACAGCACGACCTGCGCCATCCCCGCCGAGAAGAACCAGAGATCCTTTTGGCGCCGGTGCCAGTGAAATGCCTTGATGACGCCGGGATAGGCTTCCGTGTAGGTCGTCTGCTTGATCTCCTCGAAGAAGGGATCGTCGCGGCGCAACACCTCGAGGAGCATGCCGCGATCGTCGCTGTGCATGGCCAGCCGCTTGTAGTAGACCCCCGGGATCTTGCCTTCACCGTATGCTGCCACCGAATCTTACTCCTTGGGGCGGTGGCGCACCACCAGTCGGACCGCGCCCCGCTTGCGCGCGTCGCGCCGGGCTCGAGGCCGCGGCGCGCGCCGAGGGCGACGCCTCGGCCCCCCGTCCACCCCGACCACGGTAACCTTGTTTGCGCCGGTCGTCGCCACCAGCTGACTCGCCCGGTAGAGCGACTCGAAGGTCCCGGCGTCGCTCCACCAGCCGTCCAATATCGCATAGGACAGTTGCCCGTGGCGAATGTACCAGTTGTTCACGTCCGTGATCTCGAGCTCGCCGCGGCCCGAGGGCTCGAGAGTCCGGATGACGTCGAAGACCTGCGCGTCGTAGAAGTAGATCCCCGTCACCGCGTACGGGCTCGGCGGCCGCTTCGGCTTCTCCTCGATGCGCACCACCCGATCGCCGGACAGCTCCGGAACGCCGAAGCGCTCCGGATCGGGGACTTCCTTCAGGAAGATACCCGCCCCGCGCGGAGCCGCGCGGAAGCGGCGCACCGGCTCGACGATGTTGCCCTCGATGAGATTGTCGCCGAGTACCACGCAGATCGGTCCGCCGTCGGCAAAGTGCTCGGCGAGAGAGAGCGCGGCGGCGATGCCGCCTTCGCCTTCTTGATACGTGTAGTTGAGATGCTTGAGGCCGAATTCTTTGCCGTTGCCGAGCAGCTTGAGAAAATCGCCGGCATTGTTACCTCCGGTCACGATGAGAATGTCGGTGATCCCGGCGTTCACCAGCGCCTGGAGCGGATAGAAGATCATCGGCCGGTCGTACACCGGCAGGAGATGCTTGTTGGTCACGCGCGTGAGTGGCAGGAGCCGCGTGCCGAGGCCGCCTGCCAGCACCACCCCTTTCATGGCCAGCTATCTCCCCGCTTCAGGCCCGCCGTCGTGAGGTTCCGCCCGCGGGCTGGCCCCTCGCCAAAGGAGCCGATGCCGCTGAGCGTGAGTTGCATGCGCACCGATGTCTCCTTCTCCGGCGCTTCCTGGTTCTCCACCCCGATCTCGATCATCCAGCAGTTGCACCGCGAGATGAATCGCGCGCCGAGCCCTCGCTCGAAGGCGAGCTTGTTGAGGAGATCGTAGCGGGTATGGGCGAGCAGCCCGAGGTAGCGGCCGAGGCGGAGATAGAGCAACCCGGTGAGCGCCTCGGTGCCCTCCGATGCCACCGCACCCACGTCGGCATCGACGAACTGATAGGTGAGCGCGAGGCTTGACGGGCTCTGTAGCCTGGCAAGTTGCCCGTCGTCGGCACGCCACGGCTCGCTCAGCAGCAGCGTGACGCTCCCGCCCTTGACGTCGGCTCTCCTCAGATTGTACGTCGCTCCCGATTGCAGAGCTAGCACACTGCTTGGCGTGAGGCGAACCCCGATGTCCACGTCGGAGAAGTGCTCGTCGTCGGCGATCTTGCGCTCCGTGTCATAGACCTGCAGCACCGACAGGCGCGCGAGCTCGCGAATCGGCGGAGCGGGCTGGGGGCCTTCGCCGGCGGCGCTATCACTCGTGCTGCTGCCGTAGCGAGCCTTGAGGCGGCTCTCGAACCCGTAGCTCAGCAGACTTCGCCGGTTGATGCGATCGACACCGTCGTAGAGCGGTAGGTCGCGCTGCCCATCGACGCGGGGGATCCAGCCGTAGCTCACCACGGGCTCGATCGTGTGCTTGAGCTTGGAGAAGCCCCACCGCTGGAAGGAATACACGCGCGCGATCTCGGTGCCGAGCCGCCAGCCCAGTCGCACCGTCCCGCGCACCTGGTTCTCATCGATACGGCTTCCCGGGGCACTGGCACGGCAGAGGTGGCCCACACCGCAGCTCGCATCGTTGGTGCACGACCTGCCGTCTCGTGGCCCACTCTGACACACCAGGTCGACCGGGCGTGACTCGCAGCTGCCGCCGTCGCCGCAGCTCACCGTATTGTTGCAGGGCGCCCCGTCAAAGGGCCCCCCGACGCATACGCGGGCGACCTCCTGGGTGTCGGTCTGATGATACCCCGTCCCGCGCAGGCTCCCCTCGAGCTGACCGAAGAGGAAGCGGCCGATCCGGAACGGCACACGCGCCTGCGGCTGGAGATCGACACGCAGCCCGTCGTACCCCGCCTCCCGCTGGTAGTTCACGGTTTGTCCCGCGAACGCCAGCGCGAGCCGGTCGCTGAGGACGGCGCGGCGCGCCAGCGCCTCGACGATCGGTGCGCGCTGGAAGACGACCTCGTCCTCGTCCTTCAGCGTCACGTTGAGGTCCTGGTAGTAGGTCCCCTCGCCCCACACCGACAGGTGGTCGGTCGCGCGGAGCGCCCCGAGGCGGCTCGCCGTGAAGAAGCGGGTCTGCGACGACTGCCGCTCGACGGGCTTGAAAGTCGCGCTCTCGATCTCGCGGAAGAAGAGATCGTCGCTGACCACCATGGTGTCGAGGTAGGCTTGCACGTGGGGGAGGTTGCGATCGCGCAGCTTGGTGTAGACGCCCCAGCGGTCGTCGGGCGGCAGCTCCACGATCGCCGGATCCTCGAACTTCACGGCCTTCGTCCGCAGGCTCTCGTTGAAGTAGACTCCGGCAATGGTGCCGCGGGCGTATCGATTGAGGGTGTAACGATACTCGCCGCCGCCGCCCACTCGCGCTTGGGTCTCGACCCGGAAAGCCAGCGTCGCATCCGTGCTCTTGTTGATGGCCCAGAAGAACGGCTGCTCGTACTCGAACCCCCGCGGGTTGTCGCCCCCTAGGGACTGGCCGACGCGCGGCAGAAGAAAGCCGGTCTGGCGGGTGCGGTTCACGGGAAAGATCGCGTACGGAAAATACAGTACTGGAATGTCGCGCACCCGGAACGTGACGTTTCGGGCTCTGCCCGAGCCGTTGAGATCGACATCGAGATCCGGGCTGGCGAAGCTCCATGATGGAGCCTCGAGGCCCCCGCAGCGACACGTCGTGAGCGTCCCGTCACGAACGCGGTACGTCTGGCCGTAGCCCTTCTGCAGTCGCTCGCCCGTGATGAGGTAACCGGTCCGAGGCAGCTCCACTTCCCCGCGCTCGATGACGCCCCGCTCGTCCGTCAGATCAAGCTGCGCGTAGTCCCCGCGGGCCGTGACGTCGTCCGTGCGCAAGACCACGTCGCCACGCGCCTGCCCCTCGGACGTCTCGCGGTTGATGCGCACCTCGTCGGCCGTGAGGGTCGTCCCCGGCCGCGTGATCGCCACGCCGCCACGGGCATGGATGACGCTGCCCTGGCGCTCGTAGCCGAGCACCTCGGCATCCACCGCGATCTCGCGCTCGTCGCCGCCCCTGGGGATGACCTCGCGCCGGGGTCGCGGCTCGCCCGGGCCCAGCGGACGAATGTGGAGCAGCAGGTTGCCGCCGAGGCGCTGCGCTTGGTAGTGGGCGGGCTGGCGTACGAAGACCACCAGCTCGCTGCCGGCGTCGCGGGGAAGCACTCGCACCTCGCTCACGAGCGGATCGCCGACGATGACGGAGGTGGCGCGTGTGGCCGGTGTATCAGGCAGGAGGAGGCGGATCTCCTCGGCGAACGTGGTGCCGCCACCGATGACGGTCGCCGTCGGCTCGGCGGCAACGGCGCGATCGCCGGTCCGATCCGTCACCGACACCCCGGCGCCGATCCAGGCCTCGACGACCGTCTCGCTCGCCTCGCTACGCACCCGCAGGTCGGCGAGGGACCCGGGGTCCGGCGGCGCCGCGCCGATCGACACGACGGCGCAGGTGACGAGGCCCACGACCCGCAGCCACCCCAGTCCGCCCGCCGCCCCGCTGCGCCCGCTCATGCGCGCGCTTGTCTAACACCCGGTGCACCCACGTGCCAGGGATCGAAGAGACGCTGGCGCCCCTGGCGGCGAAGCAGCGCGGCATACACGTCACCGACGAGGACGAGCGAGCCGGCGACGAGGATCAGATCGGTCGGCGACGCCTCCGCGAGAAGGCCCGCGATCGCGTCGGCGGGCGAGGCGCTCACGCGCGCCGGCACCTCGGATCGACACGCGTCGGCGAGGATGGCGGGCGCCAGCGCGCGCGGCACGCCCGGCGCCGTGCAGACGACCTCGTCCACGACCGGCCGCAGCGCCCGCCAGATGCCGCGCCAGTCCTTGTCGCGCATCGCCCCGAAGAGGAGACGCACACGGCCCCCGCACCCGAGGTGGCGGACCTCCTCCGTCAGCACGGTGGCGGACGCCGGATTGTGCGCGCCGTCGAGGATCACCAGCGGCTCGCGCGACACCACGTCGAAGCGCCCCGGCCAGCGCACCGTCTCGAGCCCGACGCGCACCGCCCCTTCGGACACCGGAAAGCTCCCGGCGGCACACTCGAGCAGCTGCAGGGCCACCGCCGCATTCGCCCGCTGAAACCGCCCCGCCAGACCGAGGCGAAGGTCCGCCCACACCCGGCCCGCGCATGCGACATCGAAGCCGTCCGCCCGCTCGCGTATCGTGACCTCGCGACCGAGAAAGCGGGGCGGCGCGCCGACACGGGCGGCTTCGGCGGCGAGCCGCTCGGCCACGACACCGGGAACGTGACCGATCACCACCGGCACTCCCGGCTTCATGATCCCGGCCTTCTCGCCCGCGATCGCCTCGAGCGTCGTGCCGAGGTACGCCTCGTGGTCATGGGCGATGGTGGTGATGGCGCTCGCGACCGGGACGGTGACGTTGGTCGCGTCGAGGCGCCCGCCGAGCCCCACCTCGACCACCGCAACATCGACCTGGGCTCGCGCGAACACGTCGAACGCGAGCACGCTCACCAGCTCGAAGAAGGTGAGCTCGATGCCGGCGGCGGACAGGGTGGCCCGCAGGCCCGCGACACGCTCCACCACCTCCACCTCGGGGACGGTCTGCCCATTCACCCGGATGCGCTCGGTGAAGTCCACCAGGTGGGGCGAGGTGTAGAGCCCGACCCGGTAGCCGTTGGCCCGCAGCACCGCCTCCACCATGGCGGCGGTCGATCCCTTGCCGTTGGTGCCGGCGACGTGAAAGACGGGGAAGCGCTCGTGCGGCGAGGCGAGCCGCTCGAGCGCGCCGCGCACGCGATCGAGCCGGAGCTCGATGCCGCGGGCGGCATCGAGCGCGTAGAGCTCGGCGAGGGTTCGCTCGTACGCCGTCATTCCCCGGCGCGGACCGCCTTGCCCTCAATCGGCTTGACGCCGGTCGGGGCGCCCGCTCGGGGCACCATCGCCCGCTTGAGCGTGGCGACGAACTCGTGCACCCGGGCGGGCAGCGTGCGGGCGTCTCCGTGGCGCTCGATCAGATCGGCGAGGGCGCTGCCGACCACGGCCGCATCCGCGAAGGACGACACCCACGCCGCCTGCTCCGGCGCGCCGATCCCGAATCCCACCGCCACCGGAAGCGTCGTGCACGTTTTCACCCGCGCCACCATCGCCGGCAGCGCCGTCGGCAGCGTCGTGCGCGCGCCGGTCACCCCGGTCACCGAGACGACGTAGACGAACCCTCTCGAGACGGCCGTGACCCTGCGGATGCGATCGGGCCCGCTGGTCGGCGCCAGGAGCAGCACGACGTCGAGGCCGACCGGATCCGTCGCCGCCGTGAGCTCCGCCGCTTCCTCGGGCGGAAGATCGACGCACAGGAGCCCGTCCACTCCGGCGGCGCCCGCATCGTGGGCGAAGCGCTCGAGCCCGTAGCGGTAGAACGGATTGTAATAGCCGAAGAGCACGACGGGGATGTCCGAGCGCTTGCGGATCTCGGTCACGAGCTCGAGGACGCGGGGCAGCGATGCGCCGCCGCGGAGCGCCCGGGCATATGCACGCTGGAGCGTCGGGCCGTCGGCCATCGGATCGGAGAACGCCACCCCCAGCTCGAGCAGATCGGCGCCGCCCGCCTCGGCCGCCAGGGCGAGCGCGAGCGTCGTGTCGAGATCGGGATCGCCGGCGGTCAGAAACGGGATCAGCGCCGCCTCGCCGCGCCGGGCGAGGGCGGCGAACCGCGCCTCGATGCGTCCCATGATTAGCCGATCAGCCCCCGGAGCCTTGCGGCGCCGCGCCGTCGGCGCCGAGCGCCACACCGAGCGCGCCGGCTACGGTCACCATGTCCTTGTCCCCGCGCCCGGAGAGGCCGACGACGACGACGGCGCCCGGACGGAGCTCGGGAACGAGGCGCGGCAGATGGCCGACGGCATGCGCCGTCTCCAGCGCCGGGATGATGCCCTCGGTCTCGGCGAGGAGCTTGAGGCCCGCCAGTGCCTGCTCATCGGTGACGGCCGCGGTCTCGAGACGTCCCTGCTGGCGCAGGTAGCTCAGCTCGGGGCCGACGCCGGGATAGTCGAGCCCGGCAGCGATCGAATGGGCGTTGCGAATCTGGCCCATCTCATCCTGGAGGAGATACGTACGGTTGCCGTGCAGCACGCCGATGTGCCCCGCCGTCAACGGCGCCGCGTGCTCGCCGGTTTCCACCCCGTGCCCGGCGGCTTCGACGCCGACCAGCCGCGTCCGTGCGCGGCCGACGAAGGGGGAGAACAGCCCCATGGCGTTGCTCCCGCCGCCGACGCAGGCAACGAGACAATCGGGATCGCGGCCCACCTCGGCGCGGAGCTGGCGACGCGCCTCGCGCCCGATCACCGACTGGAACTCGCGCACCATCAGCGGGTAGGGATGCGGCCCGGCGACCGAGCCGATGAGATAGAAGGTCGCCTCCACGTTGGTGATCCAGTCGCGGAGAGCCTCGTTCATGGCATCCTTCAGCGTCGCCGTTCCGGCGTCGACCACCCGCACGTCGGCCCCGAGAAGCTTCATCCGGAACACGTTGAGGGCCTGGCGGCGCACGTCCTCGCGGCCCATGAACACCTCGCAGCGCATGCCGAAGAGCGCCGCCACGGTGGCCGTGGCGACGCCGTGCTGCCCTGCGCCCGTCTCGGCGATCAGCCGCTGCTTGCCCATGCGCCGGGCGAGCAGTCCTTGGCCCAGCGTGTTGTTGATCTTGTGCGCGCCGGTGTGGCAGAGGTCCTCCCGCTTGAGATAGATGCGGGCCCGTCCGAGCCGCTTCGAGAGATTGGCCGCGTAGTAGAGTGGCGTCGGGCGGCCGGCGTACCGCCGGAGCAGGCCGTCGAGCTCCTTCCGGAACCTGCGCTCGCGCGTGAGCCGGCCGTGGGCGCGCTCGAGCTCAAGCAGGGCGGGCATCAGCGTCTCGGACACGTACCGGCCGCCGAACACCCCGAAGTGCCCGTTGCCGTCAGGCCGTCTTTGCAGCCTCGATGAACGCCTTGAGCCTGCCATGATCCTTCCGCCCTGGCGCCGCTTCCACACCCGAGGCCACGTCGACCGCCGCGGGCCGGAGCAAGCGCACCGCGTCGGCAACGTTCTCGGGCGTGAGCCCGCCGGCGAGCACGAGCCGCTCCCGCGGGATCGCGCCGGCGCCCCGCCAGTCGAACCTTCGTCCCGAGCCACCGTAGCTCGCCGACGCCGCGTCCAGGAGCACGTACCTTACCCCGTAGCGGGCCGCACGGGTAGCAACGTCGGCGTCGCCGCCCCGCAGCGCCTTGATCACCACCAGATCCCCCCACCCCAGGCACGCCTCGGGGGGCTCGTCGCCATGGAGCTGCAGCGCCGACAGGCCCACCGCCCCGGCGACGGCACCGATCTCCTCCCGCGGCGCGTTCACGAACACCCCGACCACGCACGTCGTGGCGGGAAGGCGTGATCGGATGGCGCGGGCGGCCCCCACCGCGATGCAGCGAGGACTGCCACCGTAGAAGTTCAAGCCCACGGCGTCGGCGCCGAGATCGACGGCCGCCTCGGCGTCGGCAACGCGGGTGACCCCGCAAATCTTCACTTTGACCGGCATGGCGAGACCACCGTCGGCTGTCGGTGTTGGGGGGGGGCGAACCGGCGCCCAGCCGTCACCCCCCGCGGAGCTCCCGCAGCCGCTGCCTCGGATCGCCGCTCTCCATCAGCGCCTCCCCGATGAGGAAGGCGCGCGCGCCGAGATGCCCGAGGCGCTCGATGTCGGCCGCCGCGTGTAGCCCGCTCTCGCACACCGCCGTCACCGACGGCGGCACGAGCGGAAGCAAACGCTCGCTGACCGCGAGCGTGGTGTGAAAGGTACGCAGATCCCGATTGTTGATGCCGACGATCCCGGCGCCGGCCTCGAGCGCCGCCTCGAGCTCGGCCTCGTCGTGGACCTCGACGATCGCATCGAGGTCGAGCGCCGCCGCCGCCGCCAGCAGATCCCGTCGCTGGGAAGCGTCGGTGGCGGCGACGATCACCAGCACCGCATCGGCGCCGAAGGCGCGCGACTCCTCGACCTGGTACGGGTCGATGATGAAGTCCTTGCGCAGCACCGGCAGCGGCACCGCCGCATGGATCGCTTCGAGGTCGGCCAGGCTGCCACCGAAGAACGGACCATCGGTCAGCACGGAGATGGCGGCGGCGCCGCCGTCCGCGTAGTGCCCGGCGGTCGCTGCCGCATCGATGTCCGCCCGGATCACCCCGCGCGACGGCGACGCCCGCTTGACCTCCGCGATGATCGTTCGCCCGGCGTGGGTCGCAAGCGCATGCCCGAAACCTCGACGCGCCTCGCCGTACATCGGCCGCTCGCGCAGGGCCGCCGCGGGCCGGTCGCGACGGCGCTCCGCCACCTCGGCCGCCTTCGCCGCCAAGATGCGATCGAGGATGTCAGACACCATGGCTCATCAGTCCCGGCCGTAGCCGCAGCGTATCCCGGCGCTTCGGCCTCGCTGGGCACGCGGGGCGCATTCGCCGTCACGCGGCGCTGGCCCGGACGAGGTCGGCCAGCACGCGGCGCGCGCGCCCATCGTCGACCGCCTCGGCCGCCAGGGCGACGCCCGCCCGCAGCGTGTCGCAGCGTCCGGTAACGTAGAGCGCTGCCGCGGCGTTGGCGAGCGCCACGTCACGCCGGGGTCCGGGCTCGCCCGCCAGCACCGCGCGAATCGCCGCCGCGGCCGCGGCGACGCCGATCACGCGCAACGCCGCTGAATCACAGCGCGGCAACCCCAGGTCCTCGGGGTCGACGCTGCCCTCGGTCACCGACCCGTCACGGACCTCGGCCGTGTCGGTGGCATCGCTGAGCGTGATCTCGTCGAGCCCGTCGCGCCCGTGGACCACGAGGGCCCGCTCGCTGCCGAGGCGCGCCAGCGCGTCGGCCATGGGGCGGAGCCAGCGGCGATCCCAGACGCCGACCACCTGATGACGCACGCCTGCCGGGTTGGCCAGCGGCCCGGCGAGGTTGAAGATCGTGCGCACGCCGAGCTCGCGCCGCATAGGCGCGACGCGCGCCATGGCCGGATGCAGCCGCGGCGCGAACAGGAACGCAATCCCCGCGTGCGCGAGCTGGCGCTCGAGCGTGGCGACGGGCGCGTCGAGCCGTACTCCCAGCTCTTCCAGAACGTCCGCTGCGCCCACCGTCCCGGACATGGCCCGGTTGCCGTGCTTCGCCACCCGCACACCGGCGCCGGCGGCGATCAGCGCCGCCGCCGTCGAGACGTTGAAGGTGCGCTGGCCGTCACCACCGGTGCCGCACGTGTCGACGACGACGCCCGGCGGGATCTTCACCGGCGTCGCATGGCGACGCAGCGCCCGCGCCGCGCCGCAGAGCTCCGCCACCGATTCGCCCTTCATGCGCAGCGCCATGAGGAGCCCCCCGATCTGGGCAGCGCTGGCGTCCCCCGCGATGAGCGCGCTCACGACGTCGGCCATCTCGAGCTCGGTCAGGCTCCGGCCACCGGCAACGACCGCGATGGCCTCGCGCAGCGTCACGATCTCGCTCCCGCGCCCGCCGGAGCGCCGGAGCGCGCGAGCTCGAGGAAGTTGGCGAGCAGCGCCTTTCCCTCGCTGGTGAGAATCGACTCGGGGTGGAACTGCACGCCCTCGATGAGATGCTCGCGGTGGCGCAGCCCCATGATCTCCCCCTCCGCGGTCCACGCGCTGACCTCGAGCATCGGCGGCAGCGTCACCCGCTCGACCAGAAGGGAGTGATATCGCGTTGCCTCGAACGGATCCGGTAGCCCACGAAAGACGCCCCGGGCGTCGTGACGGATCGGCGACGTCTTGCCGTGCATGATGCGCCCGGCTCGGACGATCCGCCCGCCGAATGCCTCGCCGATCGCCTGATGCCCGAGGCACACGCCGAGCACGGGCAGCCGCCCGCCGTAGCGCCGGATCACCGCCACCGAGATGCCCGCGTCGCATGGCGCGCCCGGGCCCGGGGAGATGACGATGGCGTCGGGCTGGATGTCGTCGATCGCCTCCGGGGCAATGGCGTCGTTGCGGAGCACCCGCACGTCGGCACCCAGCTCCCCGAAATATTGCACCAGGTTGTAGGTGAACGAGTCGTAGTTGTCGATGACGAGGAGCACGTCGACTACTCCCGGGGCGAGCCCTGGGTCTAGCCCTCGGCCTCGGCCAAGCGCGCCGCCAGGAAGACCGCCTGCGCCTTGCTCACACACTCCCGATGCTCGCGTTCGGGGTCGGAGTCGGCCACGATGCCGGCGCCGGCCTGCACGAAGAGACGATCCCCCACGGCGACCGCGGTGCGTATGGCGATGCACGTGTCCATGTTGCCAGAGAAGCCGAAGTAGCCGACCGCCCCGCCGTAGACGCCGCGCCGTACGCCTTCGAGCTCCTCGATGATCTCCATGGCGCGCACCTTCGGCGCGCCGCTGAGGGTACCGGCGGGAAAGGTGGCGCGAAACGCGTCGTAGCAGTCCGTGTTCGGGGCCAGCGTTCCGCGGACGTTGGAGACGAGATGCATGACGTGGGAGTAGCGCTCGACCATCATCCGCTCCGTCACCCGCACCGTGCCGATCTTCGCCACGCGGCCGACGTCGTTGCGACCGAGGTCCACCAGCATGATGTGCTCGGCGCGCTCCTTCGGATCCTCCTGCAGCTCACGCTCGAGGGCTCGATCCTCCTCGTCGGTGCGACCGCGCGGCCGGGTCCCGGCAATCGGCCGCACCGTGACCTCCGCGCCGTCCACACGCGCCATCACCTCCGGTGAGGCGCCGGCCAGCGCCACGTCACCCAGACGCAGAAAGAACATGTACGGGGATGGATTGAGCACCCGCAGGCGGCGGTAGATGTCGAACGGCGCCACCCGCAGCGGCATCTCGAAGCGCTGCGCGAGGACGACCTGAATCGCGTCGCCCGCCCGGATGTGCTCCTTGGCCCGCTCGACGATGCGACAGTACTCCTCGGGCGTCAGGTTGGACATCTCGGACCTTGGCGCGCCCACCTCCGTCTGAACCGACGCGCGTGGGGCCACCACCATGCCGCCCGCCAGGCGCGCGATCGTCTCCTCGATCCGACCCGCCGCCGCACCGTACGCCGCCCCCGGATCCACCCCTTCGTCGAGCATGACGTTCGCGATCACCTTGATCGTATGGGTCATGCGGTCGAAGACGAGCACCACGTCGGGCACGAGCAGATGCATCTCGGGTAGACCGAGGTCGTCGTCGAGCGAGACGGGAAGGCGTTCGAAATAGCGAACGGCGTCGTAGCCGACGTAGCCGACCGCGCCCCCATGGAAGCGCGGCAGCCCGGCGACGCTCGCCGGACGGTAGCGGCCAAGCAGCTGCCGCAGGGCCACCAGCGGATCCGCCATGCGCTCCCGCTGCTGCGAGCCGTCCCGGCGGTCGATTCGCACCTCGGTGCCGCGGGCGGTCACCACCAGCGCCGGATCGGTGCCGAGAAAGCTGTAGCGTCCCCATTTCTCCCCGCCCTCGACGCTCTCGAGGAGAAAGGCGTGCGATGACCGGCCCGTCCCGGCGATCTTCAGGAATGCCGAGACCGGCGTCTCGCAATCGGCGAGGATCTCCCGGTAGACCGGGACCAGGGTCGCCTGTCGAGCCGCGCGGAGAAACTCGGCCCGCGACGGGGTCAGCGTTCCGATGCCGCTCATGGAACTCCCGTCTCAGTCCGATGCGACGAAGGCATGAGACAGCCCCGCGCGCTCCTTGAGCTCGCCGACGAGCGCGTTGGCCTTTTCGAGACTCGCCAGGCGTCCCACCCGCACGCGGTACCAGACCGCGCCCTCGCGCGTCTGCGTGACGATGAAGGCATCGTAGCCCCGCGCACGGAGATCGGAGACGAGGCTATCCGCCACACCCCGCTCCTGCGTGGCATTGACCTGCACCGACCAGCTCCCGGTGCCAACTTCCGGATCCGCAGACGAGGACCCCAGCAGCGCCCGCGCGGTGGCGGCCGCTTCGGGTGTGACCCGCGACGGCGGTCGTGCCAGCGGTGCCGCTTCGCGCTCTCCGGCATCCTCGGCCCTATCGATCCCGGTCGGCGCCGCCGGTTGCCGCACCGCCGGCCGGCTGTCCGCGGGCAACGACGGCAGCGTCCGCAGCCCGGGGGTGGGCGCCATCCCGGCCGGTGGCCGCTCGGCAGATGGCTTCGGCACGTTCGGCGGAGACGCCGAGACGACTCCGGCGGCCGGCAGGGACGACGGTCGCGCCGTCGTGACCACCTGCGGCTGCTCGAGGCCGCTCGTACCCCCCTGACGCGGGGCCGCTGGCTCCGGGCCCTTGGCAGACGCCGCAGCGGCCGGCGTCCCCGGGGGCTTCGGACCGCCCGGCGCCGCCGCCGGAGGCTTCCCGGCCGCCGGCCCTCGCTCGCCCGCCTGCCCGGGAAGGATGATGCGGCCCTCGGGGGCGGGCGCGCCGCCCTTGCCGAGCGCCTCGTAGAACGTAATGTCCGGTTCCTCCGCAGCCACGTCCGGGTTTGGCGCGCCGGGGCCGGCGTCGATCGGGAGTCGAAACACCCGCTCCTTCGCTCCCAGGCGCTGCTGCACCGCGCGCTGCCCGACGTAGACGCCCCCGAGGCCGACCACACCGAGGCTCAGCACGTAGCCGAACACCAGAACGATCGCCTCCATCCAGCCGATCTCGATGCGACGACGCGCGCGCGGTCTGGTCATGGGACCCTTCTCCCCCTACATGCGGTCGGGAGCGCTCACCCCGAGCAAACCCAACCCCATCCGGGCCACTCGCTGGGCGTTGCGGACCAACAGCAGACGCGCCCGGGTGAGATGCGGATCGTCCGTGATGATCCGATGCCGATTATAGTACCTGTGAAAGGCTCCGGCGAAATCCATCAGATAGAACGCCAGACGGTGGGGCTCAAGGTCGGTGGCTGCGGCCTCGATCACCTCGGGGAGCTGGGCCAGGCGCCGGATGAGCTCCATTTCCTCGTCTTCGACGAGCAGCCGCGGGTCCCCGCCGTCGGCCCCGAGACCCTTCTCCGCGGCCTGCCGCAGCACGCTGGCGACGCGCGCGTGAGCGTACTGAACGTAGTAGACCGGATTGTCGGTCGATTGCTGCTTGGCGAGCTCGAGGTCGAATTCGAGATGACTGTCCGACTTTCGCAACAGAAAAAAGAACCGCGCCGCGTCGACACCGACCTCGTCGAGCAGCTCGTCGAGCGTCACGTACTGCGCCCGCCGCGTCGACATCTTCACCTGCTCGCCGCCCCGCGTGAGGGTGACGAACTGATAGATGACGGCGCGGACCGTCGAGACGTCGAGTCCGAGGCCGCGAAGCGCCGCGAGCACGTCCTCGTGCTCGTCGATGTGATCCGCCCCGAGCACGTCGATCACGAGGTCGTACCCGCCTCGAGCTTGTGCCGATGATACGCGACGTCGGGTAGCCGATAGGCCGGCTCTCCGGAGCTCTTCACCAGCACGCGGTCCTGCCGGAGCCCGACGGCCTCCCCGCGCAGCCATATCGCCCCGTCGCGCTCCTCCACCAGTCCGGCGGCGCGCAGCGCGTCGAGGACACGCGTCACGTCTCCATCGCGGTGCAACGCGGTCTCGCTGACGAACGCATCGAACCGGATGCTCATGCGTTCCAGCGTACGCCGGATGTCGGCGAAGATCGCGTCCTCGGCGGCCTGGCGGAGCAGCGGCAGGTCTCCCTCGGTCAGGCCATCGCCATGCTGCGCGCGCACATCGGCCGCAACCGCCGTGATGTACTCCCCCTGATATCCATCCTCAGGGAAGGCCACGCGGCGCCCGAGCAGCTCCTGGTAGCGCGCCCACGTCGACGCGCCGAGTAGCGTCATCTGGCGGCCGGCGTTGTTGAAATAATACTCGCGAAGCACGGTCGCACCCGTCGCCTCGAGCAGGCGGGCGATGGTGTCACCGATCACGGCGTTGCGCCCGTGGCCCACGGTGAGGGGCCCGGTGGGATTGGCACTCACGTACTCGACGTGCGCGCGCCGGCCGGCGTTCCCCGCGGAGGCACCGAAGCGATCGCCTGCCGCCTCGGCCTCCTGCAGGCACGATCGCCAGAAGTCGGCGGAGAGCGTGAAGTTCAGGAATCCCGGACCCGCCACCTCCGCCGAGGCGAGCAACGACTCGGGATCATCGAGATGGGCTAGGATCGTCTCGGCGATCGCGCGCGGGGGCATGCGCGCCGCGCGCGCGATGGTGAGCGCGATGTTGGACGCGAGGTCGCCGTGCTGGCGTTCCCGCGGCGCCTCGAGCTGCGGCGTGGGAAGGTCGGACACCGTTATCGCACCCTTGGCCACGGCGGTGGCCAAGGCGCGGGCGAGGAGCTCCTGCAAACGCCTCTTCATCCCCTCACCCGCCGGACGGGCTCGGACGATCGGCTAGAGATGAGACCCCGAGACTCGATCGCGTGGCCAGAGGCCGCCGGGGATCCCGGTAGCCCCCGAGGATCAGCACCGTCCCGCGGGGACGGCGAGACGCCGGATCAACCCGCCGCCGTCTTTCGCCTCCTCGGCCGCGCGCCGCCGCCGGCGTGCTCGTGCTCGTGCGCTGCCGCCCCGCCACGCGCTCGGCGCCTCGGCGCCTGCTTGGCGCCCTTCTCACCGGCTGCGCCGCCGCCGGCCGGCCGCGTCCGTTCCGTCAGCTCGATGATGGCGAGCCGCGCGGCGTCGCCGCGGCGCACCGCGAGGCGCACGACGCGCGTGTACCCGCCCGGCCGGTTGGCGAAACGGGGCGCCAGCTCGTCGAAGAGCTTGCGCACGACGGTGGGCTTGGACACGAACGCCAGGGCCTGACGGCGGGCGTGGAGGCTGCCCCGCTTGCCGAGCGTCACCATTCGATCCGCGAGCCGCCGAATGGCCTTCGCCTTCGCCTCCGTGGTGCGGATGCGCTCGTGCTCGAGCAGCGCGGTGACCAGGTTCCGGAACAGGGCCCGCCGGTGGGCCGGGGTCCGGTTGAGCTTCCAGCCGGCGCGACCGTGGCGCATGGCTACGTCGACTCCTTCTCTCGAGCCGCCCGGCGCCGATCGAGATCCTCACGACTCGGGTACCCCTCGAGCCGCATGCCGAAGCTGAGGCTCATCTCGCGCAGGATCTCCTTGAACTCGTTGAGCGATTTCCGACCGAAGTTCCGCGTCTTGAGCATCTCGTGCTCGCTGCGCTGCACCAGCTCGCCGATGTAGCGGATATCCGCGTTCTGCAGGCAGTTGGCCGCTCGCACCGACAGCTCGAGCTCGTCCACGGGTCGATAGAGATTGTCGTTGAGCGTCACCGCCCCGCCCTCGTCCCGCCGCTCCTCCGCCACCGGCTCCTCGAAGTTCACGAAGATCTGGAGCTGCTCCTGCAGGATCCGCGCGGCGTATCCGACCGCGTCCTCGGGGCGCACGCTGCCGTCGGTCCACACCTCGAGGACCAGGCGATCGTAGTCCGTCCGCTGCCCGACGCGGGCGTTGGTGACGGCGAAATTCACTTTGCGCACGGGCGAGAACACGGCGTCCATGGGAACCGTGCCCACCGGGGCATCTTCCTCCCGATTGCGCTCCGCCGGCACGTAGCCCCGCCCGCGCCGGATCGTCAGCTCGGCGTTGAGCTCGGCACCGCGGCCGAGATTGGCGATCTGCAGGTCCGGGTTCAGCACTTGCACCCGCGGACCGGCATTGATGTCCCCGGCCTTGACCGTGCACTCGCCCTTCGCGGCGATGCGCGCGGTCTCGTGCTCGTCGCCCTCCTCGACCTTGAGGCGAACCTCCTTCAGGTTCAAGACGATGTCGGTCACGTCCTCGGTCACGCCCTGCACCGTCGAGAACTCGTGCAGCACACCCTCGATGCGCACGGCGGTGATGGCCGCCCCGCGCAGCGACGACAGCAGGATGCGGCGCAGCACGCTTCCGAACGTGATCCCGTAGCCGCGCTCGAGCGGCTCGGCGACGAACTTCCCGTACGTGGGCGTGAGGCTCTTCTCGTCGACGCCCAGCCGGGACGGCCGGATGAGCTCCCGCCAGTTGTCCGTCGCGATCGGCGGCGACGTCGCCATGCTGTCGATCAGCTCCCCTTCCATCGGGGTCCTCCCTCTGCCTAGCCCGGTCGATTCATGGGGTCGCGATGCGAAACCCCCGGGTGGGCGGCCTCACTTCGAGTACAATTCTACGACGAGCTTCTCGTTGATGGGCGTGGTCAGGTCGCTACGCTTCGGCAGCATGCGCACCTTGCCGGTGAATGTCGCCGGATCGGTCTCGAGCCACTCCGGCACGCCACGACGCCTGGACAGCTCGAGCGCCTCCTGAATCCGCGCGACTCCGCGACTCCCGTCCCGGACGTTGATCACGTCGCCCGCGCCGACGAGATACGACGGTACGTTCACCTTGCGACCGTTGACGGCGAAGTGCCCATGCCGCACCAGCTGCCGCGCCTCGGCGCGGGAATTCGTGAACCCCATCCGGTAGACCATGTTGTCGAGGCGCCGCTCGAGCAGCACCAGGAGCTCCTCGCCGGTGATCTGGCGGCTGCGCTCCGCGTGCTCGAAGAGTCGCCGGAACTGTCGCTCGAGCAACCCAAACGTCCGCTTCAGCTTCTGCTTCTCGCGCAGCTGAATGTTGTACTCCGAGAGCTTCGGGCGCCGACGCTGACCGTGCACGCCGGGTGGGTAATTGCGCCGTTCGATCGCGCACTTGTCGGTGTAGCAACGCTCTCCCTTCAAGAAGAGCTTCAGGCCCTCTCGCCGGCACTGCCGGCAGACCGATGCGGTATATCGTGCCACGGTTCTACCTCTACGCTCCTGGTACGCTCCTCGTATACGCTCCTCGTATACGCTCCTCGCACGCTCCCGGTCGACCGTCGCCGCCGGGGTTCCCTCAGACGCGTCGTCGCTTCGGCGGTCGGCAGCCGTTGTGAGGAATCGGGGTGACGTCTTTGATGAGAGTAACGGTAACGCCCGCAGCCTGCAGAGACCGAAGCGCCGCCTCTCGGCCCGCTCCCGGTCCCTTGACGTAGACTTGGACGCTTCGCATCCCCATGTCAACCGCCTTCCGCGCGGCCTGATCGGCGGCGACCTGCGCGGCGAACGGCGTTCCCTTGCGCGAGCCTTTGAAGCCCGCGGCGCCCGCGCTCGACCACGCGATCACGTTGCCGGGTGGATCCGTGATCGTCACGACGGTGTTGTTGAAGGTGGAGTGAATGTGCGCCACCCCCTCGGAGACCGTCCGCTTGACCTTCTTGCGCCGGGTTCCCTTCGGCGCCGCCGCCGCCTTCGGTTCCTGAGCCTTTACCATCGATCGTCCTCGCATTCACCCCGGTGTGACCGGGCACGTTCCCGTACGGCCAGATCGTCTCGCGATCACTTGGGCGCCGGCGCCGCCTTCCGTCCCGCCACGGTGCGCCGTGGCCCCTTGCGCGTCCGCGCGTTCGTGTGAGTCCGCTGGCCGCGGGTCGGGAGATTGCGCCGATGCCGCAGCCCGCGATACGAGCCGATGTCCAGGAGTCGCTTGATGTTGTTCGTCACCTCGCGTCGCAGATCACCTTCGACCTTGTAGCCCTGCTCGATCACCTGCCGGATCCGCGCGACCTCATCGTCGCCGAGGTCGTCGGTGCGCTTGTTCAGATCGACCCCCGCCTTGCTGCAGATATGCCGCGCCAGAGGCCGGCCGATGCCATAGATGTACGTCAGCGCCACCTCGGTACGCTTGTTACGGGGCAGATCCACGCCTGCTATTCGCGCCATGCCTCACTCCCTGCCAGTACGTACGCTGCAGTCACACCGGTCACACCAGTTACCCCTGGCGCTGCTTGTGTCGCGCGTTCGGACAGACCACACGCACGACACCGCGCCGCCGCACGACCTTGCACTTGGCACACAGGCGCTTCACGGAGGGCCGGACCTTCATACAGGCCTCATTTCATCCGGTAGGTGATGCGCCCACGGCCGAGATCGTACGGCGACAGCTCCACGGTCACCCGGTCTCCGGGTAGAATCTTGATGTAGTGCATGCGCATCTTGCCCGAAATGTGCGCCAGCACTCGATGGCCGTTTTCGAGCTCGACGCGGAACATGGCGTTCGGCAGCGACTCGAGCACCGTGCCTTCCAGCTGAATGGCATCAGCCTTCGACATCGCTGCCACCCGAGCTCGCGCTCGCTCCCTCCACGCCAGCATCGAGGGCTCCGCGCAATTCGTTCATCGACGGCATGACACGAAACCCCCGGTTACTCGAGGGTGCTGAGTATATACGGCCCATCCTTCGTGATCGCAATCGAGTGCTCGTAGTGCGCCGACAAGCTGCCGTCGGCCGTCACCGCCGTCCATCCGTCTTCCTTCAGATACACCTCGGGTCCTCCCGCATTCACCATGGGCTCGATCGCCAGGACCATGCCCTCCTGCAGCGGAATGCCACGGCTCGGCGGCCCGTAGTTGGGCACCTGCGGTTCCTCGTGGAGGCTTCGCCCCACCCCGTGGCCGACGAAATCGCGCACGACCGAGAACCCTGCCGCTTCGGCCACACGCTGCACGCTCGACGAGACATCCCCGATCCGGTTACCCACTCGCGCGGCCTCGATACCGGCGTGTAGCGCCTGTTCGGTCACCGCCATGAGCCGTCGCGTGGCCTCGGGCACGCCGCCGACCGCGACCGTGAGCGCCGCATCGCCATAGTAGCCACGGTAGACGACCCCGAAATCCAAGCCGATGATGTCGCCCTCTTCGAGGATGCGGCTCGCGGAGGGAATGCCGTGAACGACCTCCTCGTTCACCGAGGTGCACAGCGAGGCCGGGAACACGTTGGACCCGACCCGGTAGCCCTTGAACGCAGGCCTGGCTCCGCGCCGTAGCGCGCCCTCCTCGGCGATCGCATCGAGCTCGGCGGTCGACACCCCCGGGCGCACCGCGTCTCGAATGGCCGCGTGCACCTCGGCGACGATGCGATTGGCTGCGCGAATGATCTCGATCTCCTCTCGCGACTTCAGGAATATCATTGACCGCGGCCGTCCAGGACCGCAGCGATCCGGTTGGCGACGGCGTCCTGCTGCCCCGTCCCATCCACCTCCGTGAGAACGCCTCGACTGCGATAGTGCTGCACGAGGGGATCGGTTTGGCGCGTATACACGTCCAGACGGGCGAGGATGGTGTCCTCGTGGTCGTCGTCGCGCTGATACAGCTCGCCATTGCAGCGGTTGCACAAGCCGGCGTTGGTCGGGGGCGCCAGGATCAGGTGGTACATCGCGCCACATTCGCGGCACACCCGCCGGCCGCTCAGGCGCTTGACGACGTCCTCGTGGGGCACGAGCAGGTTGATCACCGGGGCAATCGACTGCCCGCGCCGCTGCGCGATGGCCTCGAGAGCCTGCGCCTGATCCACCGTGCGCGGGAAGCCGTCGAGAACGAACCCCCGTTCCGCATCGGGCTCGGCCAGACGCTCCTCGACGATCCCGATCACGGTGGCATCGGGAACGAGCTGCCCGCGATCCATGTACCGCTTCGCCTCGAGGCCGAGAGCCGTCCGCTTTTTCACGGCCGTGCGAAAAATGTCGCCAGTCGAAACATGCACGGCATGGTGGCGATCGGCAATCATCGCCGCCTGCGTTCCCTTGCCTGCCCCCGGCGGGCCGAGAAGAATGATACGAAGGGGCGCCGCCACTCAGCGTGCCCCTCGTCCGCGGATGCGGCCCCGGCGCATGAAGCCTTCATAGCTACGGCTGATCATGTGGGTTTCCATCTGCGCGATCGTATCCATGCCCACACCCACCACGATCATGAGCGCCGTGCCGCCGAAGAAGAAGGGGACGTTGAACTGCCCGATCAGCACCGAGGGCAGCAGGCACACCGACACCAGGTAGGTCGCCCCGCCGAGGGTGATCCGGCTGAGCACTCGATCGATATACTCCGCCGTGCGCTGGCCCGGACGGATGCCGGGGATGTAGCCGCCGAACTTCTTCATGTTGTCGGCGACGTCCGCCGGATTGAACACGACCGCGGTGTAGAAATAGCAGAAGGCGAGAATGCCGGCGGCATAGACGATCTCGTAGAGGAAGTTTCCCGGTGTCAGAAAGCCGGCAATCTTCTGGGCCCAGGGATACTCCGGTCCCAGGAATCCCGCGATGGTGCCGGGAAAGATCAGAAACGAGGAGGCGAAGATCGGCGGAATGACACCGGAGGTATTGATCTTGAGGGGAAGATAGGAGCTCTGCCCCCCATACATGCGGCGCCCGACGACGCGCTTGGCATACTGGACCGGAATGCGCCGTTGCCCACGCTCGGCGAACACGATGATCGCAACGACGGCCACCATCAAGGCGGCGAGAAGGATCACCACCAGGAGACTCAACTCGCCCTGTCGGAGGAAATCCAGCGTCGCCGTCACCGCCGACGGGATCGCGGCGACGATGCCGGCAAAGATGATAAGCGAGATCCCGTTGCCGATCCCGCGCTCGGTGATCTGCTCGCCAAGCCACATGATGAAGGCGGTGCCCGCCGTGAGCGTGATCATGGTCATCAGCTGGAAGGACAACCCGCCGGCCTGGACGACGCGCGCACCCCCGACCTCGATCTGCTGCAGACCGATGCTGATGAAGAAACTCTGCACCAAGGACAGGACCACGGTGCCGTAACGCGTGTACTGCGTGATCTTCCGCCGGCCGAGCTCGCCTTCCTTGGAGAGGCGCTCGAGATACGGCACGACCACGGTGAGGAGCTGCAGGATGATGGACGCGCTGATGTAGGGCATGATGCCGAGGGCAAAGATCGAGAAGCGCTCCAGGGCCCCGCCGGACATGAGGATCATGAGATTGAAGAGGTCGTTGGCTTGCTGGCGAAAGAACTCGCCCAGGACCGCCGTATCGATGCCCGGGGTAGGAACCGCGACGCCGACGCGATAGACGGCGAGCATCCCGAAGGTGAAGAGGATGCGGCGGCGCAGCTCCGGGATGCGCGTCGCGTTCTGAAACCCATCAAGCATGCTGTTCCACGACTTCGGCGGTTCCCCCGGCCGCCACGATCCGCTCCTTCGCCTTGGCGCTGTAGGCGTGGACGCGCACGGTCAGGGCATGACCGAGCTCGCCGTCGCCTAGCACCTTCACCGGCTTGCGCCGCTTGACGAGCCCGCGTTCCCGCAGGGCCGTCAGGTCGACGACGCTTCCGGCCGGAAAGTCCGCCAGATCGCCGAGGTTGACGATCGCGAACTCGTGCCGAAATGGATTGTGGAAGCCGCGCTTCGGCAAGCGCCGCTGCAGCGGCATCTGCCCGCCCTCGAAGCCCGGACCGGGCGGGCCACCCGAGCGGGCCCCGTGGCCCTTGTGCCCGCGGCCGGCCGTCTTGCCGTGCCCCGAACCCGGACCGCGCCCGACGCGCTTGCGCTTGCGGGTCGCTCCCGCGGCCGGGCGGAGCGTTCTCAGATCCATGACACCACCCGCGCTTCCCGTTGGTTCATCGTCAGCTGAGATACCGGCATGACTTCCCGTCCGCAGGCCACGCAGGAGCCCGCCGCGTCACGCTTCGATCCGGACGAGGTGCAGCACCTTCCGGATCATGCCGCGCACGGGCGCGGTGTCTTTCAGGATGACCTGACGCTGGCGTCGCGTGAGCCCGAGCCCGCGTAGCGTCGCCCGCTGGCGCTCGGTGCACCCTGCCGCGCTGCCCATGAGAGTCAGCTTGATCATCTTGTGCGTGGCCATCTCCCCCAGCTCCCCACGGGTCATCGCAGCTCGGCCAAGCCCTTGCCCCGCAGCGTCGCCACGCGCTCCGGCGTACGCAGCTGTCGCAACGCTTCCCACGTCGTTCGCACCATGCTGTGGGGATTGTTGGAGCCGATGCACTTCGTGAGGATGTTCTGAATCCCCGCAAGCTCGACCACCGCTCGCACGCCCCCACCGGCGATCACGCCGGTGCCTTCGGAGGCCGGCTTGAGGAGCACGGTGCCGGCACCGAATCGCCCGACCACGGCGAACGGAATCGTTCCCTCGGCGATCGGCACCCGGATCAGACTCTTGCGGGCGCGCTCGATCCCCTTGCGAATCGCTTCCGGCACTTCTTTGGCCTTCCCGAGGCCGAACCCGACGTGTCCCGCGCCGTCGCCGACGACCACGAGGGCCCCGAAGCTGAAGCGTCGGCCGCCCTTGACGACCTTGGCGACGCGATTGATGTGCACCACGCGCTCGCGCAGCTCGAGCCCCTGGGCGTCGATGCGCTCTATCGCAGTTGCTATCACCCGGACCTCCTCGTTCAGAACTCCAAGCCGCCCTCGCGGGCGCCGTCGGCGACCGCCTTCACTCGGCCGTGATAGAGGAACCCGTTTCGATCGAAGGCCACCTTCGTGATGCCGCGTTCCTTGCAGTGCTTGGCGACCTGGAGCCCCACCTGCCGAGCCGCCTCGCTGTCGCTGGTCCGGCGCAGCACGCCGCGCAACTCACGGGAGAGCGTCGAAACGGACACGAGGGTCCGACCGCCGGCATCGGAGATCACTTGCACGTACACGTGCCGCTGACTGCGGAAGACACAGAGCCGCGGGCGTTCCTCCGTACCCTGCACGGCCTTGCGCACCCGCTGCTGCCGCCGTTCGCGCGCCTGCCGTCGTAGGTCCATCGGTCTTTCCTTCAGCGAGTTCCCGCCGCCTTGCCCGCCTTGCGTCGGATCACCTCGTCCCCGTACTTGATCCCCTTCCCTTTGTAGGGTTCGGCACGACGCAATCTCCGGATGGCGGCGGCGGTCTGGCCAAGCAGCTGCCGGTCGGCTCCTTCCAACGTCACCACCGTCTGCTTGTCGACCCGGGCCGTGATGCCCTTCGGAAGCGGGAACACGATCGGATGGGAGTATCCGAGCGCGAGCTGCAACGATTGGCCCTTCACCTCGGCGCGATAGCCGACGCCGTTGATCTCGAGGACGCGCGAGAACCCGGCGCTCACGCCCTGCACCATGTTGGCGAGCAGCTTGCGGGAGAGCCCGTGCGTGGCGCGTTGCTCGCGCCCATCGCCGGCGCGCTCCAGACGTAGCTCACCGTCGGCGCGGTTGACCCGAACACCCGATGGGCACGCCCACTCCAGGGTCCCCTTGGGCCCCTTGACGCGCACCGTCGCGCCGCTCGTCTCGATCGTCACCCCGCTGGGGATGCGAATGGGCTGTCTTCCAATCCGCGACACGATCGTCCTACCACACGCTGCAGAGGATCTCGCCACCCACGCGCTGGCGACGCGCCTGTCGATCGACGAGGACCCCCATCGGCGTCGAGAGGATGCTGATGCCGAGTCCGTGGCGCACCATGGGAATCTCCTCGCAGCCGACGTAGACCCGCAGACTCGGCTTGCTCACCCGCGCCAACCCCGTGATCACCGACGCGCGCTGGTCGTTGTAGCGCAGCGTGATCCGCAGCCGCTTTCGGTGTCCCTCGTCCTCCGTCGCGATCTCCCCGAGAAAGCCCTCTTCGTGCATCACGCGCGCGATGCGCTCCGTCAGGCGAGACCAGGGGATCTGCACCTGCCCGTGCCGGGCCCGCGCACCGTTGCGAATCCGCGTGAGGAAATCCGCGATGGGATCGGTCATCATGATCGGCACTCCTCCCGGACGTTCCTCACCAGCTCGCCTTGACCACGCCGGGGATCTGTCCGCGCAGCGCGAACTTGCGAAGGCAGATTCGACACATCTTGAACTTCCGATAGAACGCGCGCGCCCTGCCGCACACCAGGCAGCGACTGTACTGTCGCACCTTGAACTTTGCCGGCCGGGCCGCTTTCACTCGAAGACAGGTCTTCGCCACGCCGTGCTCCCTTGCTACGCTCGCCTCATGTCGCTGCTTCCCGGACGCTAGCTCCGGAACGGCATCCCGAGAGCCGTGAGCAGCGCCTTCGCCTCGCCATCGGTTCTCGCCGTCGTCACGATGCAAACGGTCAGCCCCTTCATCTTCTCCACCTTGTCGAGATCGATCTCCGAGAAGATGCTGTGCTCCTGGATGCCCAGGGAGTAGTTTCCGCGGCCATCGAACGACTTGTCGGGCACGCCGCGGAAGTCCCGCACGCGGGGCAAGCTGAAGTTGACGAGCCGATCCAGGAACTCGTACATCCGATTGCCGCGCAGCGTGACCGAGCAGCCGACGGGCATCCCCTGCCGGAGCTTGAAGTTCGAGATCGCCTTCTTCGCTCGACGCACCACCGGCCGCTGGCCGGCGATGGAGGCCATCTCCTCCACCGCGCCGTCGAGGAGCTTGACGTTCTGGGAGGCCTCCCCGAGGCCCATGTTGAGTACGATTTTCACCAGCCGCGGGACCTCCATGGTGTTGCCGTAGCTGAACTCCCGCATCAGCGTTGGCACGATCTCCGTCCGATATCGCTCACGCAATCGCGTTTCCATGGCGCCGCCTACTTGTCGAACACACCGCCGCAACGGCGACAGACCCGAACGCGATCGCCGCTGTCGAGCGTACGGCTTCCGACCCGCACCGGGGCATTGCAGTGCTCGCACATGAGCATCACGTTGGACGCATGAACCGGGGCTTCCTTCTCCACGATGCCGCCCGGAGCCTGCATGCCGCGCGGCTTCATGTGCCGCTTCACGAGATTGAGTCGCTCGATCAGCACGGCGTTGCGCTCGCGCAACACGCGTAGGACCTTGCCGGTCTTTCCCCGCTCCCGGCCGGTCACCACCATGACCGTGTCGTTCTTCTTGAGCTTGAGCTTCGCCGGGGCACTCATAGCACTTCGGGCGCCAACGAGATGATCTTCATGAACCGCTTCGCACGCAGCTCGCGCGCCACCGGGCCGAAGATGCGCGTGCCGATCGGCTCGCGTTGGGCATCGATCAGCACCGCTGAATTGGTATCGAACCTGATATACGAGCCATCGCTACGACCGACTTCCTTGGCGGTCCGCACGATGACCGCCCGCATGACGTCGCCCTTCTTCACCTTGGCCTTCGGGATCGCCTCCTTGATCGACACGACGATCACGTCCCCGATGGAGGCGTAGCGGCGGCGGGTGCCCCCGAGCACCTTGATGCACAGCACCTTGCGCGCGCCGGAATTGTCGGCAACGTCGAGAATGCTCTCGGCCTGGATCATGGATTGACGATCCTCTCCGCGGCCGCCGCTGCCGGCCCCTCCAGCACCTTGCCCCGCTCCAGAACCGCGCGCACCGCCCACCGCTTGTCACGGCTGAGCGGCCGCGTCTCCACGATGCGCACGCGATCGCCGACCCGGCACTGGTTCTGCTCGTCGTGAGCCTTGTACCTGGCTCGCGCCCGCACCCGCTTTCCGTACTTCGGGTGCTTCATGATCCGCTCCACGCGGACCACGACCGTCTTGTTCATGCGATCGCTCACGACCACGCCGATTCGCTCTCGTCGCTGCCCAGCCACGGCTCGCGCCCTCCGTCCGTTCACGAGCGGCTGGCCGCGCGCTTGCGCGCGGCCAGGATGGTCAACACCCGGGCCAGGTCCCGCTTGGTCTCTCGCAGCTTCATTGGATTCTCGATCTGCCCGGTCGCCCGCCGCAGCCGCAGATGTAGACGAGCCTCCTCGAGCTCCACTCGCTTGTGGCCCAGATCCTCGTCGCTCAGCTCGCGCAAGTCCTTAGCCCGCATGCCACACGTTCCCGCGCTCCACCAAGCGTGTCGGCACCGGCAGCTTTGCGCTGGCGAGCCGCAGGGCTTCCCGCGCCAGCGCCACCTGGACACCCTCGACCTCGAACAGCATGCGGCCCGGCCTCACCACCGCGACCCAGAACTCCGGCGCTCCCTTCCCTTTGCCCATGCGCGTTTCGGCCGGCTTCTTCGTCGCCGGCTTGTCGGGGAAGATTCGCGTCCAGACCCGGCCGCCGCGCTTGACGGAGCGCGTGAGCGCGACGCGCGCGGCCTCGATCTGCCGGGCAGTCACCCATCCCCGCCCAAGCGACTGCAGCCCCACGTCGCCGAAGGCAAGCGTGCACCCGCGCCAGGCCGTGCCTCGCCGCCGGCCCTTCTGCACCTTCCGCCACTTGACCTTTTTAGGCTGGAGCATGGCTGCGCAGTCCCCCGTCAGGCCCCGAGCGCAGCACGCTGCGCTTCGTCCTCCTTGGTGAGCACCTCACCGCGAAAGACCCACGCCTTGACGCCGATGGTGCCGTAGTTGGTCTTGGCATCCACGGACCCGTAGGCGACGTCGGCCCGCAGCGTGTGCAGCGGCACCCGCCCGTCGCGGTACCATTCGGTCCGGGCAATCTCGTTTCCGCCGAGACGGCCCGCCGCCTGCACACGGACCCCCTGCGCCCCCATGCGCATGGCGCGCGCCACCGCTTCCTTGAGGGCGCGCCGAAACGCGACCCGGCGCTCGAGCTGCAAGGCGACGTTCTCCGCCACCAGCTGCGCGTCGATATCGGGACGCCGGACCTCGTGGATGTTGATGAACACCTCGCTCTTGGTGAGCCGCGCGAGCTCGCTTTTGAGCTTCTCTATCTCGGCGCCCTTCTTGCCGATGACGATGCCCGGCCGGGCCGTGAAGATGTTGATCTTCACCTTGCTCGCCGCGCGCTCGATCTCCACCTTGGAAATGCCCGCGTGATACAGGCGCTTCTTCAAGAACTGGCGGAGCTTGATGTCCTCGTGCAACAGGGTGGCGTAGTCCCGCTCGGCGTACCACCGAGAGTCCCAAAACTCGATCACCCCGAGCCGAAACCCCCTAGGATGCGTCTTCTGTCCCACGGCTACTCCGTTCGCTCGTCGACGACGATCGTCACGTGACTCGTCCGCTTCATGATCGGCGTGGCCCGCCCGTGAGCCCGCGGCATGAAGCGCTTGAGCGTCGGGCCCTCGTCGACATAGGCCCGCGCGATGTACAGCTTGTCCACATCCACGCTCTGCACGTTCTCCGCGTTCGCCACCGCGGACTTCACCGTCTTGGCGATCATTCGGCCGGCCCGCTTCGCCGAGAACTCGAGGATGCCCAGGGCTTGCTCGACGGAGCGTCCGCGAATCATGGCGACGACCAGCCGAGCCTTGCGCGGCGTCACGAGGAGATATCGAGATTTCGCCTGAGTCTCCACGACCTACCTTGCTGGTGCCTTGGGCTCGATCTTGGGTTCGGCCCTGGGCGCACCACCCTTGACCTCAGCGCCCTTGACCTCTCCCTTCTTGTCGCCGGAATGGGCGCGGAAGGTTCGCGTCGGAGCGAACTCCCCGAGCTTGCATCCTACCATGGCCTCGGTCACGAAGACGGGGATGAAGCGGCGCCCGTTGTGCACGGCGAACGTGAATCCCACCATCTCGGGCAGAATGGTCGACCTGCGGGACCAAGTCTTCACCACCTTCTTCTCGCCGCTGTCTCCCAGGACACGCAGCTTCGCCATGAGGGATTTGTCGATGAAAGGCCCCTTCTTCACCGATCGTGCCACGGCGACCTCCGTCAGCTCGAACCTCGGCGCCGTTGTTTGATCAACCGGTCGCTCGGCTTCTTCCCGCGCGTCTTGTACCCACGCGTGGGGACACCCCAGGGCGTCTGGGGATGGTTCCCCTTGGAACGGCCCTCGCCACCCCCATGGGGATGATCGACGGGGTTCATGGCGATGCCGCGGACCCTCGGCCGCCGGCCGCGCCACCGCGTGCGTCCCGCCTTGCCGACCGAGACGTTCTCGTGATCGAGGTTTCCCACCTGGCCGATGGTGGCGCGGCATTCGATGCCCACCTGACGAAGCTCCCCGGAGGGCAGCTTGAGCAGCGCGTAGGCCCCTTCCTTCGCCATGAGCTGAATCGCGCTTCCCGCGCTGCGACCGAGCTGGCCACCCTTGTTGGGCCGCAGCTCGACGTTGTGGACCATCGTCCCAACCGGCACGTCGCGCAGCGCCAGGCTGTTCCCGGGCCGGATGTCGGCGCCGGGCCCCGCGGAGACCCGATCCCCCGTCCGGAGACCGACGGGGGCGAGAATGTAGCGCTTCTCCCCATCGGCGTACACCAGCAACGCCAGGCGCGCCGAGCGATTGGGATCGTACTCGATGGCCGCCACCCTGGCCTCGACACCGACCTTGCTGCGACGGAAATCCACCACCCGATAGCGGCGCTTGTGCCCGCCGCCGCGGTGGCGCGTCGTCATGCGGCCGGTATTGTTGCGTCCGCCGGACTTGCGCAATACCGCGAGCAGCCCCGCCTCGGGCACGCGTTTGGTGATCTCCGCGAAATCCAGGCGCGTATGAAAACGCCGGCCCGGAGATGTGGGATTGGATTGGATGATGGCCATCGAAGTGAGCCTACTACTTCCTTCTTCCTTGCTTAGACTGCCTCGAAGAAATCTATCCTATCTCCCTTGCGCAACGTCACGTACGCCTTCTTCCAGTTCGAGCGGCGTCCCACGTTCCGGCCGACTCGCCGCACCTTCCCCAGGTAGTTCACGGTGCGCACGCCCTCGACGTGCACCTTGAACAGCCGCTCCACGGCGGCCCTGATCTGTACCTTGTTCGCCCAGGGTCGCACACGGAAGACGACCTGATTGGCTTCCTCGTTGACGAGGGTCCCCTTCTCGGTGATCAGCGCCCCGTCGATGACGTCAGCCGGAGTACCCATCAGCCGAGCCGCTCCTCTATGCGCGCCACCGCCTCCTTGGTCAGCACGAGGGTCCGGTAGCGCAGCACGTCGTAGACGTTGAGACCGTCGACCCGCAGAGCCTTGGCGTACGGGAGGTTGCGGGTTGCGCGCTCGATGGTCGCGTCCGCTCCCGCCAGGACCACCAGCGCGCTCTCCTCGATCTTGAGCAGCTCGAGCCACTCCGCCATACGCTTGGTCTTCGGTTCCGGGAGCGCGATGCTCTCGACCACCAGGGCGAGCCCCTGCCGCACCTTGTCGGCCAGCGCCGCGCGCAGCGCCGCACGCCGGGCGCCCCGGGGGATCCGGTAGTGGTGATCCCGGGGCAGCGGCCCGAACACGACGGCGCCCCCCGCCCAGATGGGCGAGCGCGTGCTACCCGCCCGGGCCCGTCCGGTTCCCTTCTGGCGCCACGGCTTCTTGCCGCCTCCGCTCACGTAGTGGCGCGTCTTCGTCGACGACGTTCCCCGGCGGCGATTGGCGAGCTGCATGCGCACGGCCTCGTAGACCGTGTGCTGCCGGCCGCTCTCCGCGAACACCGCAGGCAGCGCCAGGTCCCCTGCCGCGCTCAGGTCGGCGGCAAACAGCGGCACGCGCACCGTGGTCTCGGCCTCTGCCATGATGACCTACTCCGCCTTACTCGCGCGCCGCTTCCGGACGATGACGATCCCGCCACGAGGACCCGGGATCGCACCCCGCACCAGAACCACATGCTCGTCACCCCGCACCGCCTCGACCCGCAGATTGCGCGTCGTGACGCGCGTGTTGCCGAGCTGCCCGGCCATCCGCTTGCCCTTGAACACCCGCCCGGGGAACGAGCGGTTGCCGATCGAGCCACCGTGACGGAAGTACTCGTGCGTGCCGTGGGTGGCCGGAAAGCCACTGAAGCCGTGGCGCCGAATGACCCCCGCGTACCCACGACCCCGCGTGACCCCGGAGACGTCGACATGGTCGCCGCTCTGGAAGATCTCCGCGGCCGTGAGCTCGCGACCCACCTCGAGCTCTTCCGTCGCCTCGGCCCGGAACTCCGTCAACACGCCGAAGACGCCCTTGCCGCTGCGCTCACAATGCGTGCGGTAGGCCTTCGAGACGCGCTGCGGCTTCTGCGCGCCGAAGCCCAGCTGAACGGCGCTGTACCCGTCCCGATCCACGACCCGCCGTTGCACCACGGTGCACGGGCCAACCTGGATGACGGTCACCGGCACCCGTGTCCCATCCTCGCCGAGGATCTGGGTCATGCCGAGCTTTCGTCCGATGAGGCCGTTCATTGCAGCTTGATCTCCACATCCACGCCAGCGGCCAGATCGAGCTTTCCGAGTGCGTCGATCGTCTGCTGCGTCGGCTCGAGGATGTCGAGTAGCCGCTTGTGGGTGCGAATCTCGAACTGCTCCCGCGATTTCTTGTCCACATGGGGCGAGCGATTGACCGTGAACCGCTGAATGCCCGTCGGCAGCGGAATCGGCCCGGCCACCCGCCCACCGTTGCGCTTGACCGTCTCCACGATCTCCCGCACCGACTGGTCCAGGACCCGGTGGTCGTATGCTTTGAGCCGGATGCGGATCTTCTCGTTCATGGCGGTCTCGCGCGCGGTTCGCTCACTCCAGGATCTTGGTGACGACGCCGGCGCCGACGGTGTGGCCGCCCTCGCGGATGGCGAAGCGCAACCCCTCGTCCATCGCGATCGGCATGATCAGGTTCACCGTCAGCCGCGTGTTGTC
>Ga0187892_10000690_pt1 | contig 85045 bp, 77 predicted proteins | sample MA1701073metaG_FD_139345 | JGI IMG/M metagenome (GOLD analysis project Ga0187892, IMG submission 139345) | Bio-ooze microbial communities from a basaltic lava cave in the Kipuka Kanohina Cave System on the Island of Hawaii, USA - MA170107-3 metaG ... | reverse complement strand
GCGCACACCCGTGGCCTGCTCGATCCGGCGCAGGGACCAGCCCAGTCGTCCTAAGGCTATTATTTGTTGTCGTTTATCGTCGCTCAATACGTTGCTCATGGCGCCGGAGGCTACAATGCCTCGTGGCGACGTCAACGTCCCGGGCGATTACTTCTCATTGGCCGGTTTTGAGGTGTTCATGTATGGCCGCTTTTGGGTGTTCACCGAGGCTGCTTAAGACTGGTTACTGTCGCCAAATATGATTCAGATGAAGATCAATTTACTGCTAGGACCATCTACGCTACAGACGAAGCGACCGAAGATCCCAGGGGTATTTCGAATCGAATCAAGCGTTCTATCGGTTTTCTTTACCTTCGGGCTCTGCGGACGGGTTCGCGAGCCCTTAGCCTCGAGCGCGGCTCGCTACTCGATATCATCTTGCGTATGAAAGAGGTTCGGACGGGCTTATGGGAAAAGACACGAGACCGGCTTATGAATCTGGATCCGCCGATCGACGAAGCAGCGAGCGAGCTCGGCCCGATTCTAGATGAGATTGAAAACCGTCTTACTGATTACATACCTACAGCCGGAGAGGAACGGGCGACTCGGTTATTTGTTTCGCAGCTTACACGGGAACATTTAAGGAAAACCATTGCCTTCTTTTTGTGTATGTCGAACGGCGAGTCTGCAATTCCTTTTCAGGAAGTTGGTACTGGTACATTAAACACGATCGTTCTGGCTCTCTTGACATTCATTGCCGAGATCAAGAGAGACAACGTGATTTTTGCTATGGAGGAACCTGAAATAGCGTTACCTCCCCATACTCAGCGTCGAATCGTGAACTACCTTCTCAACAAAACGAATCAGTGCTTCGTAACCTCCCATTCACCGTATGTGATTGAACGCTTTGAGCCGGCACGGATCATGCGACTAACACGAAATGAAACGTGCGAGCTCAAGGCAAAACCAATAAACCTACCCGACAGCATGAAGGCAAAGACATACCGATGACAATTGAGACGGGCGATCGCCGAGAGCATGTTAGGTCGCGGGGTAATAGTGGGTGAGGGGCACACTGAGCAATTCGCGTTGGCCGCGGCAGCCAAGAAACTTGAGGATAATGATCCCGTGTCCGGCGGTATTCACAGTATTAACGAGCGCTTCGGTGTCGGCTTCAAGCAGATTGCCTGTGACTAGTTCCAGCATCGTAATCGCCTCAAGTTAGTTTTAGTACCAATTCGGTTCGACCGTTATGCGCGTTGATGATCGTTTGCCTGAATGAGTTCTTTGACTCGTGCCGCCGTAGCTTGATTGATGACGCTTATCTGCGTCACATGCCATGGGAACCGATGGTAAACAAGCAGCTGCGCGGCTTCCGTCTTTTTCGATCGGGATCGGAAAGCGTTTTGCGCCTCATTGAGTCCTAAACTCCCTCAGCCGAGTGCACTCAATCAAGCGATCCATCGTTTTTAAGGTGAAAACCTTACCTCGCGTTGCGAAGAGCAGCTTTTTCATATCCTCGCGACGAACGCCAAAACCACGACCACCGATGCAGGCTACGACTTCATACTTGGGTTGATCGGTTGGCTGACCGGCCATGCTAAGTTCGCCAAGGTGTTGGACTCGAGTAATTTTGTCACGCGCCGTACCATCGTCTTCAGTGATCTTCGCCTCGATAACCACTTGCGGATCGAATTCGCTGGGGACGATAAAATCGGGTGCCTGGTCGAAACCGGGCAACCGTTCCGCTCGCTTGGTCTTTCGATAGCTAATACCCGCCGCACTCAACACACTTTCAATTACATTCTCCATGCTGTCGCCGATCAGTTCCGAAATAGAGTCTCGATGGCCTGCAAACGGGCGTCCGAGAAACCTTTCGTATAGGAGCATTGCATAGGGCGCACCCAGTTCGGCGACTGCTTGAAGAGATTCTAATCCGCTCTTGGTATCAGCCTTATCTAATCGATGAATCTTGGTATCGTCCAGCTGAGGAGCACCCTCCGAAAGCAATTGTGCAGCTGTGACAATTAAAGCATTGAGTCTTCCGACGCCAACGCCTCTGGTCGGCAGCGGTCTCAGAGGCTGCAGGCGTACCGTTCTATCGAGATTCCGAATGAAGCTCTGCGTGACCTCAACTCCCGTTCGTTGAGTAGCCACGTAGGCCCATTCAGGCGGTGTAAATCCCAGGATTGTGCGCAACACGATGAAGGCAATTGGAACCTCGACTGTTGCTGCGAGTAGAGTTTCAGGTGTAACGGCGGAGAATTGCTGAGTCGACTTCTTCAGCGCCTCATACCCGGCTTCAAAAACGGCGTAGGCAATGAATCCAGCACCCTTTGGTAATACGAGAAACTCGGATTCGAGGCAAGAGAATACTGCCGACACGTACTCCTCAAGGTTGGCTTCCAGTTCATCGTAAGGAACCTCGAAGGGGAACGTAATCATTATGAGAATTGATTGGCGCTACGGGCCGATACCATCGCCCTTGGACTAGACCCTTTAGATTTATTGTCTGTAGCCGCTAAGTCGTGTTCAATTCCTTCAAGGCCGCCTAGAGTAGTAATTTGCTCTTCGACAGCGAGAAGTCTTTCTTCCACGTTTCGAACCTTAGTCCATGACTGCCTGAGTTTCCACACCGCTAACCGAATCAAATGACCAAAAATGAGACAGCGAATGTCGCCACGGGTCGGTAGATAGTCTGAAGCTTTCAGCTCGTTTATATCATGTCGGACCAAGGCTGCAATCGATGAAGGATCGTCTACTACATAATTACGGGGGACCACGCCCGTCGATCTGCATACGAAGATCGTGTCAACAACCGACGAGCCGGTTCCGCTAATGTGAATCGACCCTCCCATCTCTGCTGGACAGGGCAACGACGCCGTGCAAGTCAATCCAGCATCCAGCATCGCAACTGCAATAGGGAAGTACGCGTCAATACGATTGTGATGATATGTGAAGGCAAAAGGCGCACCCGGTTTCAGCGCTGTGGACATACGCGAGAAGACCTCAGACATTCCTTCGGTGAAGTGCTTTAAGCCCCTCTCCATCGTAATGTTCCCTGTCAATTCATTCGCATTGCGAGTAGATCTCTGACTGAAGGCCTCAACGTCGCCGTCAACTAGTCGCCGCAGCCAGACGTAACAGAAGTCCATTAGCTCGGCATATTGCACGTTGCTGAAGTATGGAGGATCGGTTAGAACTGCGTCCAAAGAGTTCGCCGGCAGATCGACTGATGTCGCGCTTGCGCAGTTTAGAGAAACGCTACGTGCGTTGCCGTTCGAGCTCTCATCATCTCCAATGGTCTCACCGCGAATCGGGACCTGAATCTTGCTTCCATTCTTGTGACGTATCTCGAAAGGCGCTCTGCAATAGGACTTTGCTTTCGAATATTTTTCAACTATGTTTGCCCATCCACCGCTGCCAATCGCGGTAGCCTTCGCGGCATTGCGAAGGCCAAAAATGTTTGATTCGCATTGAATCAGCCCAACGGGAAAGCCATGAACAGAAAAGATGTCCAGGGACTTTAGTGCCATCCGATCATATCGGCAGAGCATGTTCTGGTATCTAAGTAAGTCTGAAAGGTTAGTCGCCAAAGCATGGCGCAGCGGATTATCTTTCAGATGCGAAATCGCTTTGCAACTGAGCGCCAAACCCAACAACTGCCGAGCATTGAACATCTCACGATATCGGCCGTATCCCCATCGGTGAAGTCGATCTGTTTCATCTCCAGCTGGGATTTTGTCATCCGGGACAAACGGCGAGTCTAATCCTTCGTAAAGGGATTCTGCTTCTGCGAATCGAGAGAGGTCCAAATCATCAGCGCGTTTGAAGAAACGCCCCTTGTGTTTCAGTCGGCATCGGCTGCAGTGATATTCAATAGCGTACAGACGATGGCGAGGCGGGCCGCTATCTTTGTTTGGATACTTATTGACTCGTCCGCATTGGTCGCATTTGCATCGATTCTGTTTAGCCGGTCCAGCGAGATTCAGTTCCTGGCCACAAGCCCGACACGATCCGGGCGCTTTGCGAATTGCTACCTCCGTCAATTCGCCGCATTGAGCACAGACAATCACATTCTTTGGATGACGTCGATCTTCCGCCAGAAGATAGCCTGAGAAAAGGTCGATATCGTGTCCGCATTGGTCGCAGGCCTGAACCTTCACCCAGAGAAAGTACTTCACGTCTGCGTCAGTGCCACAGCTCCCACACGTTGTCTTGTAGAAGTGTCCGACCTTCTCCTTCAACCAACAGATGAGTTTATTTGCAGACTCTCGATATGCTTTGAGATCTAGGGATGCGATCTCTTGTCTGACTATCCAGTACGCCATTGGATTGATGTCGAAGCCAATGATGTCACAACCCACTCTGTTGGCTTCTAAGAGCGGCGTACCACCGCCCATAAATGGATCGGCGACAGTTACTCCCTTGAAGTCGTTTGCTTCGTAAAATCGATCCTGAAGCTGATTACCTCCAAACTCTGACAGAAGCAACGCGCGAAACAGCGTCCCCGGTCGCCGGGCAAACCACTTGTGCACGGCAATAATTGGCCTGTAGTTCTGTTGAATCTGTTTTTCGCGGAGGGCAAGGCCCGCGACAAACGGAATGTCAAAATTCTTCTCTATCATTAGAGGTTGTACTCTATCACGAACCTAGTCGTTCGACAGCCTCTTGTATTCCTATCGATTCCTAATTCAAATGCTGCAAATTTTGCAAGCAGCTACGTCCGGCGACGGTAGATCTTTCGAAGCGTTGGTCAGCGCTTTTCGTCGCAGCGCCCGAGGCCGGCTCGTCATCCTTCAGAAGGAAACCAAGTCCAGTGGGTCCGTTCTGGGCCGCTTTAGCAATTAGCGAACCGCGCGCCACTACCACGCGAGCAAGGTTCGGCGAAAACGAAATTGCGTTGGTCAATAGAGTGGGCAGACAAGATAGGGCGTAAAATCCGAAACCGATTTGGCGGTAAGTCTTTGGCAATCAACAACTCTAGAATCTAGAATCTCGATAGAGAATCTTGAGAAACTTGAGAAAAGCACAAAGCCATTTGCCGTCAGTCGTTTGTCGTTGGTCGCGCTGGTTGGAGCCACGATGCCGATTCAACAGCACGCTATGCTCTCGCCGTAACTCTTGAGATACTCGGCCAGGAGATTGCAATCTATGAGCCTCTTCGAACCGCGGTTATTGAGTTGGAAGCGCAAGTCGAAGCCGAAGTCGAAGGGGAGGCTGAGATTGAAGAGTAGAGGGGTTCAGGTCATTTCACACTGAAAAAAGACTCAAGGAGATACTTGATGAAGAGAGTTAGACCAGTAGTCGCCCGTAATGCCAGAGAGCTCGCGAAGGTATTGGGCCTGGCACCCGCTGACGGAATGGAGATCGAATTCCGCAGCGACCTGAACGACAAAATTATCGAGGTCGTTAGCAAGAAGGGGTTGACGCATTCAGCCGTGGCGCGACTCGCTCACACTTCACGCACTCGTGTGACCGCAATCCTGAACCGCAACACCCACGACATTTCAACGGATCTCATGCTGCGTGTATTGGGCTCGCTAGGGGTGCAAGCGAAACTCCAGTTTAAGAGCGCCGCATGAAAGTTATGCTCAATCACTGATCGCCTAGCTCTTCTTCCAACTGCCATACGACATCTCCTATGTAATCGTGAAATCCCCAGCCGATGTCGCCGGTGATCTGCTCAACTCTTGCCAGGCGCTCACTCAACTGCGGATACACTCCCCGCGCTTCGTCGAGTAACAGGGCGGCCAGTTCGTCCAGCGCCGACTCCACGCTGTGGTAAAACCGCTCGTCGATATCCCCAAAATCGAGGGTGAACTCTGCGCCCTGCTCGACATAGGTCATCAGCAGTTCAGCCGTGCCGGGGAGGTTGCCAGTGGCCTTGCGGTAATCCCTGATGGCCTTGCGCGCCTCGCTAAGCCTCAGTTTAGCCTCGCCTCGCGCGGGGTAGAACTGCTCCACAATCTTGCCGCGATACTTCTCCAGGATCTCGCCACCGCTCTCTCCGGCCTGACAGCGGGCTTGGATAAAGTCGCGGTTGCTGGCAGACGCTTCGTAAAGGTCTTTCACCAGAGCAAGCAGCGCGGACTTGTCCAAGGTGGCGAGGTGTTGGCGCAGTACGCTCCAGCTGCCGGCCTTCGTGGTTCGCTTCGCCTTCTCTTTGGACATAGGCTCGATGGAGTCAACATTGGTTGGAACGTTGGAACGGGCCAGCGACTCCTACTAAACAAAAACAATCAGACTGCGCGCTCTTTTCATTCCTTAATCACCCTGGGTTAGAGATTCTCTTCCGTCCGCAACGACAACTCCACCATGCGTTCCAAAAGTTGGTTTGCTGGCAACCCAACGAAGTTCCTCAACACCAGTTCCTTGCAATAAAGTCGGACCAGATAACGTAGCTTGAGCGATTTGCTGCGTGCCGCGTAAACGAAATCGCGGTGACCGCTGTTGACGACGATTATGTTGCGCGTGGTATCGAACTTCGAACGCCATGACTCACCGGGCGCGCGTTCGAAAGTATAGCCGGGCAAACCCTGCGAATCGATCGTTGCTGTCCCAACTTGCGGAAGTAATTCGTGCGTTACCGTTATCAACGCTTCTGCTGTTCGTTCGATGTCGCCCTGGAAGACGGTGGCGCTGACGCGCACCAAGCCAGGTTCTTCGGGTGCAATGAAGTTCACCGCTTGATCGTGTGTACGATCCAAAGCACCGCCTCCCTCAACTATTGCCCAGCTGAATGTTAGATCCGATTCCACTCGTCGTCGGGCTCGATCGTAGGGCAACGCTCGCAGCGATCTCCGGTCGCCAATGTGTACGACCGCCGAGGCGGGCGATACAACAACGCTAAATAGGGGACCAGCGTATTCGAAAAACTGTCGCTGCTTGAGGCCGCCGATCTCTGGCTCGGCAGCTGCCCCGGCAATCCCCGCACCAGAGTCAATCTGCCGACCATTTCCTGCCCGACGTTGTACCTGCGAGTGAATATCGAACCAATCGTATTCTTCGGCAGGCAGCGCCAGCAGTGCATCCCTAAAAGCCCGTTGGATTGTCTGCAAAAGTTCACGACTGGCTTGTTCTTCCTCTGCTCGACGCTGTTCCTCGAGCATCTCGATTGTCTTCTCTTCCAACGGAATCAGCGCGTCCAAGAGCACCGCATAAGCTTCATCGTGAATGATGCCACTACGTGTGCCTGGGGTTAGGTTTATGAAAGGAGCATCGATGTGACCCTGAAGGTAACGCGTGTTCCAAGGTGGTTTCGCGAGTTCGTCAATTACGGAAATGTCTACGAGTACCCGCGTGCCGTTTCGAAACAACGCCACTCGATTTGTCTCGACTGGCTCATTCAAATAGAGCTCGACATAAACATCACCCAGGGCGGAGCGAACATTCGGCAATTGATGCAGCAAGCGTCCTTCGTATTGCCTCGGCTCGACTGCATACTGCTTCCGAGCGATCTTGTCGATCACGGTAATATGTACACCGGTGTGTCGAATGCGATCGCGCAATTCGGCAGCGAGATACCACTGGATCTTCTCTCCTGACAGGGAACGAATTCCGTCGAGTAGGTTTGCAACGCGCAGATGTGTTCCAGGTTCGGAAAAGAGTGCTCGTTTGGCTTTGACGGCGTAGCTCGGGTCACCCTTGCGCATGATCATCTGCCATGCGCGATCGTCTGCGCCGGTTGAAGTCAATGCCAACTCTTCTCCCAGCGTCCAGAAAGAAAGCAGACCGATGCCAAACTCACCTTGAAGCCCGGCGACTCCCTCAACCTTGAGTTTTTGTTTTACGGAGTCGCAAATGTGTGTGGCAACATAACGAAAATCAGGCCGGCCTTCCTCGTCGCGGGGAATCCCTTGTCCATTGTCACGCACTTCAAGAAAGTGACGACCTTCGCTGCGACCGCGAATGATGGTGATGTTTGTGGCGCGAGCATCGATGGAGTTTTCGACTAACTCCGCAATAGCTTTGAGCGGATTCGATTGCGAAAGAGCGATGATCGTGATGGCATTCCAGTCGTTCCCGATACGAAGCTTTCCTCGCTTTGAGGAATGATCTCGAGGCTCTTGTGTTTGAGACATGATCTCGTCAGGGACTGGTGAACTTCTTAGGAGTTTGTGCTTACAGCTGACTACTTCGTACTGCCACTTGCCTTCTGCGTTCTGCCTACTGATTGGTGCCCCCGCAGGGATTCGAACCCCGAACCAACAGATTATGAGTCTGCTGCTCTAACCGTTGAGCTACAGGGGCACAACAACCTACGAACGGTCGACTGCGACTGTATAGGAAAGCTAGCGACCGGTTGTCTTCCGTTTTCAATGGCCGTCTGATTCAGATTAGCGAAACACCGCAGGTTACGACCTACTTCAGATGCTTTGATACGAGCTTGGTCATCTCAAACATGTTCACGGTTGATTTGCCGCCGAACACGATCTTCAAAACCGGATCAGCCTTAATCATCCGTTTGTTCTTCGCGTCCTGCAGCTTGTTCTTTTTAATATAGGCCCATAGCCGCTTGGTGACCTCAGTTCGCGGGATAGGTTTCGAGCCGACGATCTCCGTCAGTGCTGGACCGGGCGTAACTGGTCTCATGAACGCGGCGTTGGGTTTGCGGGCGGGGGCCTTCTTTGCAGTTTTAGCCATTTAGTCTCCTTTGAAAGATTTGCAGGTAGCGTCCTGCGAAAATTCCACAGCTCGATCATTGTTGCCCGCTGCTCTAATCGTTGAGCTACAGGGGCACACGTTCAAGCGTGGATGAAGGATTCTAGCTAAAAGTAGCGTCAGTGCCAAAAAGGCTGCTATGCGGCCTCATCCCGGCTCAGCTCAACCGTTTACCAGATTCTTCATGCGCTTGGGTCAACCCCTTAAGACTTTCGGCCCTCCGACCCCCAGAAAAATACGAGAACGATCCACGAAAACACACGAAATGACACTAAGTGTTATGTGTTGATTCGTGTCGTTTAGTGGATCGTTTGCGCGAGTCGCAGGTAACTCGCGGATTCCTTTGCGCTTTCAACGCGGCCGGTAATTCTCTGGCGATACGCGCGTGAAAAAGCTGTGGTACAAATCATGCGGTTCACTACCTCCAACTGAACGGAGCAAAGAGCTATGACAGCTAAGACTCTAAGGAAGTCCGGGAATGTAGCTACATCAACGGGTAAACGCGCGGCGAAAGAAACGCAGCTGAGCGCGAAGCAGAGCAAGACCACGAAGCAGAGCGAAACCACGAAGAGGGTCGCAAAAGCTGTCTCCAAGGAAGCGATGCTGCCGGTTCAGGAGAAGTTGCAAATTGCGCTTTCTTCACTGAAGAAGCTGAGCACCAAAAAAGATTTTGACAATCTGGGGCGCTTTGGCATCGATGCTCCCAAAGCCTTTGGCGTGTCGATGTCCAATATCCAAGTGGTGGCGAAACGTCTCGGACCCGATCACGAACTCGCTGCCGCGTTGTGGGAGACGGGCTGGTATGAAGCGCGCATGTTGACTTCGTTTGTCGACCGGCCCGAGCAAGTCACACCTGCGCAGATGGATCGCTGGTGCCGCGATTTCGACAACTGGGCCATCTGCGACACTCTTTGTTTCAAGCTTTTCGATCGCACACCTTACGCCTGGGCCAAGATTGATCAATGGAGTGGTAAGCGAGAAGAGTTCGTCAAACGTGCGGCCTTTGCGCTGATCGCGAGCCTCTCGACTCACGACAAAGTCTCCGGCGACGAGCCCTTCCTCAGATGTCTTCCGCTCATCGAGCGGGCCGCGACTGACGAACGTAACTTTGTAAAGAAGGGTGTTAGCTGGGCATTGCGTGGAGTCGGCCGGCGCAGTGCGGCGCTCAACGCCGCGTCGGTGAAACTTTGCCGCCGCCTCATAGACTCTTCAGAACCCGCGGCGAAATGGATCGGGAGGGTCGCGCTCAAAGAACTTACGAGCCCGTTGGTGATGCGTGGACTCGCAGCGCGAAAGAGTAAAGACAAACGATAGCGGGCGCGGTGTTAGTCCGACACACTTTTTGGAGTGCGGTGACCTGTCACCGCTTTGGTTGCGCAATGAGGTCAGTACCACCTCGCGGTAGCGGGTGGGTCGCTTCGTCAGAAATCTGGCCTCGATTGCGTAAAGAACCCACCCGCTACCGCGAGGTGGTACTGACTCCATCGCGCAAGACTTTTCCCTTATGCAACTTGATCAGAGCTTCCTAAAGTGTGTCGGACAAGTTACTTCCGGACAAGTTACTTCAACACCGCGGCTTGCGGAGTGAGAGCGATTCGGTGCCAGCGCTGAAACGTGTTGATGGTTTCGTTTGGATAGACTCTGACGAATGCAGTTTGCAGGTAGAGCGCTTCCGGCGCCGGCCAGTCGAGACGCACGATCGGATTGAAGGACGGTGGTGGCCCTGATGAAGCAACCCCACTGTCGGCAGGTTTGTCGTTGGAGGTCTTCTTGGTGTTCTTAGCCTGATACGCGAGCGAGGCCGCGACCAAAGCATCACGCAAGGGAAGGCGGGCTTGCGTCGGCTTGTTGGCGGCCGCGTCATAAATGGCGACATCGGTCTCGAAAGCGGTTGCCACTTTCGAAGAGTCAGGTGACCAAACCGGCAAACATTCGGCTAACTCGTCGTCAAGCAAACGCTCCTTACCGTCAAGCGTGATGAGACGAGGGCGGCCAGCCGGCAGCCGGAATTGCTTTTCGCGCGCGTTCCATTCCTCCTCCTTGCAAGCCATGGCCACGATCGCATGGTTGTCAGGAGCCCACGAAAAGTAAAAGTAAATCAATCCTTCGCGCGCAGTGAGTGGCTTTAGATCATAGCCGTCTCGATTGCAGATGTAGATCTGTTCGGTATTGAAAGTCGCCACAGCTGGAAAAGCGGGAGCTACCGAGGGCGTCGGTAACGGCGGAGCTTCGGTATCCACTGGTGGGTCGGCGGGTGGCGTGGGCGTTGGCGATGGCCTGACGCGCTTGTGAGCGATAAACGAGATGTGATTTCCGTCGGATGACCAGGCCACAGTTTCAGGAAACACACATGAAAGATCAGGCGGCGTCAGGTTACGAAGAAATCTCCCGTCTGACGCGTAAAGGTCGATCCTGAAAGCCGGGCTCGGCTGGTCTTCAGTTCCATAGAGCGCCAGTGCTCGTTGGCCATCTGGCGATTTGACCGTGCGCAGGAGCGCGTCATCCGGGCGGCGCGCAGTAAAGTCGGACTGAATCGCGGCCAGCTTTTCGTTGAGATCATCTTTTTGAATGTCCGGGGGAATAGCGGTATCAGGTTCAAACCGGTAAGCAAGGCGTTGCGCCGGCACGTCACGCAGGACAAGCGGACGCACGTCTTGTCGGTCAATGATTTCCTTACAGCCCGCCAGTGCGGCGACTAAGCTCAGTAGGATTGTAACGGTGAGTGATAACGTAACTTTATTTCTGCGGCTGATGGGAATTCCCTTGCCTCCTGGTCAACAAATGCGAGATTGGACCTGAATGATAAATGACAAATGGAAAATGGAAAACGGTTCAGGGTGCGGCAACGCGTCTCATTAGCACCGTCGCTTTAGCGCGGTGGGTTAGGTGGGCCAAGCCGATCAGAAACCGTTTTAAACGGTTTCCAGTGCGACCGGCAATCACTCAAGTCACCGGGCTAAAGCCGCGGTGCTAATGAGAAAAATAAGAAATCAAAGGGACTGCTTCCCAGTCCTGCGTACCACAGACTGCCCTGGACTGTCTTAGCTACTGCGATTGACCATAAACCAGCTCGCGCGTGAGATCGGGACGTAGAGCCAGCAAGGCGCGAATCGTGGTCCGGGGTGACAGATGATCCTCGTCGCCCTCGTCCACCTCGACACAGTTGTGCTCAACCGCCCGAGCAATGCGTCTGACCAGTGGTTCGTAGCCGGGTGAATCTTCGACAAACTCGCGCGAGGCCATAGTGCCCACCAGATCACACGCCAGTTCCTCGGCCCTTTGGTTGGAGATTCTCATTCCGAGAAGCCCCGAAGCGCGCCGTCCAATCGAGCGAAACAGAGTACGCAAACTATCGCGATCACCATCGGCGATGTGGGCCAGTTCATGGGCCAGCACGCTTATCATTGCCTCGTCGGACGGTAAACCTGCCAGAAAGATTGTGCCGAAGGTGATGACGTGGGGTCGTCTGAGGAAAACCGAAGCGTTGTCGCGAGAGTCCATGTCAGGGTGTACGCGCTTTACCTTGTTCACACGCGCGATGGCTCTTTGCATTGTCAATTGATAGCCGCTGGTTTTATCTAACTTGTATTCCGCCGCCACTTTTCGCAAAGCCTCAACCACCAGTACTTTCGCTACGGGCAGCAGTCGCTGAGCACGTTCAGCGCCGGCGGTAGCTTCAGAACTATGCAACGGAAGAGACGGCCGACCCTGCATATCGTCGATCGGCATACTGCCCAGCGCGTCTTTCTTTCGCTCAGTACAGATCACTCCCATCGCTCGCTCGACCAGGTTGCGGGCTTCTGCAGACATGCTTTCAATCGGCGCTGTTGAATGCGACCCTTTCCGCGCGGATCGTTTCACCTGAGCGGGTGTGATCAGGGCTGGAAGCAGCGCGAGGATTACGAGAAGAGACGCGGAGACGCGGGGACGGGGGGACGGGGAGACGGGGGGACGCGGAGACGCGGCGGCCTTCGCGCATTCGAAATAGGTTCTACTGGTTTGTGTCTCTACCTTGTTCATCTTCCTCCGCATTTCACCTCTCCCTCTCGCATCCCCATCTCTCCGCGTCCCCGCGTTTCCCCGTCCCCGTGTCTCCCCGTCTCCCCGTCTCCCCGTCCCCGTATCCCCGCGTCTCCCCGTCCCCGTGTCTCCCCGTCTCCCCGTACCCGTGTCTCCCCGTCCCCGCGCCAGTCACCTATCCGTCCAGACTGGTTTGCGTTTTTCCATAAAGGCCTTGACGCCTTCATTCGCGTCATTGGTTTTCATCAATTCGTTAAGGTAGAGGTCCTCGACCACGTTCAACGCCTCATCAATCGACACTCCACGCCCAATATCAATCCCTCTTCTGGTGAGTTCGAGAGCCCTGGCTGATAACTCCCTAAGTCGCGAGAGAATTTCTTCGGCTTTGGCTTCCAGCTGGTGGCTCGGCACTACGTGGTTCACCAGCCCAATCCGCCCGGCTTCCGAGGCGTCAATCAATTCGCCAGTCAGGATCAATTCGCGTGCGCGCTTGTCGCCAATGATTCGCGGCAACAAAACTGCGGCCACGGGCGGAAAAACTCCCAGCTTGATTTCCGGTTGCCCGAAACGCGCCCGATCGCTGGCAATCACCATGTCGCACGCAGCCACCAACTCGCAACCGCCCCCAAGGGCCGAGCCCTCCACAATCGCGACCGTGGGACGTGCCTGTTGCTCAAGCATTCGAAAAATCCCATGGAAGGAATCCAGCATCTGATAAACCGTTTCTTCCGCGTGCTCTTCGACTGAGACACCTGCACTGAAAGCCCGGCAATCCTTGTCAGCGTCAAAGACGATTGCTACCAGGCTCCGGTCCATTGAACAATCATTCAGAGCGCGCGCAATCTCGCGCATCATTGCGATGTTGAAGATATTTAGCGGCGGATGCGCGAGTGTTATGCGAGCTACGCGATCGTCTATTTTGAATTTGATGTATTGGAAGTCAGTTGCCATGAAAATGTGTTGATACCGAGTCGGTCCGAAGTCCGGAGGCCCATTGTACTTGGTAATGAGCTGCCAATAGTAATTTGCGGTGCGTTTGCCTGGTCCGCAGTCGCGGACTAAGTAAAGGCCAGTTCTTGGCCAAGCCGTAATCCGCGTTCGCCCTGTCACCTCGTCAGCGGGGCTCCCATCCACGACTGGTAGATCCGCTTCTGACCCGCACTGGCGTTATCCAGCGTCACGATTCGATATGCTGAGTCAGTAATGGCGCCGAGCTTGATCGGAATCAAGCTGAGGTCGTCAAAGCGAAACACCGTCAGCGTCGCCAGATCTCCGGGGCGTTTTTCCGCCAGACGCGCATCAAAAAAGTTCTTCGTCACGCGCCGGTTGTCCAGGGCCACTATCTGATCGCCTGTGTTCAATCCTTGCTCATAAGCCGGCGATCCGGCGTAAACGCGGCTCACCATCAGACGGTCGCCTTCCTGGACGAGGTCGGCACCCAGATAGGCCTTCTCAACCAACTTCGGGTCCACGGTTCCTATTGTATCCAATCGCAAACCAGCCGCGGCGAGCGACGCATTGTAATTGAGTTCTTCGCGACCGCGGACATACTTCGCAAAGAACTCGTCCAAACTCGACCCGGCAATGGTCTCAACCGCCTTCTGGAAATCTGCGGGCGTGTAGTTACGATCCTTCAGGTAAAACTCGCTGTAGAGATACCGCATGACGTCATCAAGCGACTTGGTTCCGTTGGTGAGATTGCGAATCTCCAGATCCAGCAAAAGCCCGAGGATGGCGCCCTTGTCATAGTAGTCGACTTGAGAATTGACCGAGTTTTCGTCCTGCCGGTAATACTTGATCCAGGCATCGTAGCTTGCATCCTCTACGCTCATCACCAATCGACCGGGTATCTTCTGGAAATCCTCGAACGACCTGGCAGCAGCATTGAGGAAATCCTTGTCTGAGATCAACCCGGCGCGTCGCAAGATGAGGTTTTCGTAATAGCTGGTGATACCCTCCGCCACCCACAAGAGCTTTGTATAGTTTTCCCTCGTGTAATCAAACGGGCCGAGGGCGTCTGGTCGAATCCGTTTTACATTCCAGAGATGAAAGAACTCATGGGCCACCAGCGAGAGAAACCCTTGATAAGTGCTTCCCGGCGCGGCTGCTGGCGCTGCGGAGCCGAAGCGGTTACTCGGTTCAGGTTTGAAACCAAAACGAGGATAACCGAGGGCGGTCGAATTAGCGTGTTCGAGCCCGCCTCCGGTGTTGGCTCGCAGATGGAGAATAAAAGTGTAATCACGATAAGGAATCTCTCCTCCCATCAGCTCCACCGAGGCCTCGACGATCTTCTGCACGTCGCGACGCATGCGCTCTGATTCGTAGTTTCCTTCTCCGTCGATGACGATGCGATGGGGAACTCCCTTAACGTCGAAAGCGAGAGTCTTGAAACTACTCACTTCAACTGGCGAGTCGTAAAGGATGTCGAAGTTTTCCGCGCGGAAGGTATTTCTGCGCCCGGGAACGGCGGGCAGGCCCGTAGCCACCTTCCACGGCTGAGGAGCCAGGATCTGCAGAGTGGAAGGCACGTTGAGGGATCCGTTCATATGCATCAAAAGCGCTGCGTTATTCCAGAAGGCGTGGTCTGAATTCAATTGGTTGGTGCGGACCGAGAGTTCGTTTGCATAGACGCGGTAAGTGGCGCGCCACTCCTGGGAGCCGTTCGTGCGGATGCGCCAAGTGTTCTTGTTGATTTTCTCCCAGTCGAGCGCTCGGCCTGAAACGTCATTGGCGGCAAAGTCCTGCACTTGGCGCTCAAACTCGCGAATCATGTATGAACCGGGTGTCCAAACAGGCATTACCAGCAGTTCTTCTGCGGGTGCCTGAGTTGTGCCGCCGCGTTTTACCTGAACTTCTACTTCGAGCAGGTGAGTATGGGGTTTCGACATCCCCACTGTGAACGCAATGTCGGGATATGGACCGGTCGGCTTCGTCTGTTGAGCAGTGGCACCGAACGCCCAGACGAATATCAGAATTGCGAATTTGACGGTCTTATTAATTTGCATCTTTGGCCCTTTGACGAAATATATAACGAGAGTGGGGATGTTACTACGAAGTAATTCGAAGCTAAAAACAGGGCTGGAGCGGGGCCACTGTTACGTCCGTTTGGTTTGACTGATCTCATTTTCCATTTTCCATTTTCCATTTTCCATTTCTCGTTTGTCGGAAGAACAAGTAAAGACTCGTAAGCTTGTGTTGGGAAGGGGCAGTTCAAGTTTCACAAGCTTGTGTTAGGAAGGGGCAGTTCTACCTCCACAAGCTTGTGTTGGGAAGGGGGCAAGCGAAGGGTCGCGCAGCGACGCGGCGCGCGCCCCCGCTGACTTTCATTCAAATTCAACGTCGGTGATAATTTGCTAGATGACTAAAGTCAAGACTCAGGTAAATCTCACTTTTGAGGCAAAGCCAAAATGATCCGAACGACGCCCCATCCCTTGACCACGCCGCGCTACCGACAAACACTGACATTTCCTCTCGGATAACTTAATATCTTGCCCATCCCAATACAGTATTAAGAAAGGTACTTGATAATGTTGCGGAGAATCATTGCCACATCAGCCAGCTGGGTCCCGGTTCCTCTGCGCCTGTCTCTGGGAGTTATCTTTGTCGCCCACGGAGCGCAAAAGGTTTTAGGTAGTTACGGCGGGCCTGGCCTTCAGCAGTTTATTTCATACCCACCACCTTTTGGTTTCATGAAGCCGGGTTGGCTTTGGATGGGCGCTGCTGCCTTTTCCGAGTTGATTGGTGGGATTCTACTTATCCTGGGGCTACTTACGCGGCTCGGAGCATTTGTGATCGCCTGCATTATGCTGACTGCAATCGTGGGAGTTCACTGGGGAGCCTTCTTCGCCTCCAACAAGGGATTCGAATATCCTCTCGCGCTCTTTGCAATGTCGCTGGCCCTTTTGGTCTCAGGAGGCGGGATGGCTTCTGTCGATCTGGCACTCATGAAGGGGCGAAGGTAAGTGTTTCAAGACTATAGGTCCTATAGGACTTATCGGACCTATTGGTCGATCGACGAGGATAGGTTCTCACGATTCACGATTCACTAGTTCATGAAACGCTCACCACTGGTCGTAATCTTCACCACGGTTTTTATCGACCTTCTCGGTTTCGGCATCGTCATTCCCGTTCTGCCTTTCTATGCCGAAAGCACCCAGTTCAATGCTACACCGCGCACGGTAGGTCTGCTCTTCGCGTCCTACTCAGTGATGCAATTAATATTTTCGCCCATACTGGGAAGCCTTTCCGACAAATACGGCCGTCGGCCGGTACTCTTGATCTCGATCATCGGAACCGGAATCGGATTTCTGATTCTCGGTTTTGCCAGTACGCTCTGGATGTTGTTTGCAGGTCGAATCCTCGACGGTATCACCGGTGGAAATATCGCAACCGCTCAGGCCTATATCGCCGACATCACCACCAAAGAGGAGCGTGCGAAGGGAATGGGTTTACTCGGCGCGGCGTTTGGACTCGGGTTCATCTTTGGGCCGGCTATTGGCGGCATACTTAGTCGCTGGGGAGTCGGTGTGCCCTTTCTGTTTGCCGCCGGTCTCTGTTTCGCTAATGCTCTCCTGCTCTACTTCAGATTGCCGGAGACAGTCACTCCCGATCACCCTGCGCGTGTTTCAGCCGCTGGTGGCCGTGGTCTAACCCAATTGATCCAATCACTGAAACAGCCCCGCCTGGCTTTCATACTCACCATCTACTTTCTCTTTGTCGTTGCCTTCTCGATTATGACGACGTCGTTTTCTCTCTACACAATGTTTCGTTTTGGATATGACGCGCAGCACACCGGATATCTCTTTGCCTACGTAGGTCTGATTGCCGTCATTATTCAAGGCGGTCTCATCGGACGACTGGTGAAACGCTTTGGCGAGATGCCGCTGGTACTTGTGGGCGCGCTATTTTTTGCGGTTAGTCTTTTTGCCGTTCCTTTTGTAGGCCCAAACGCCGGCGGACTGCTGGCGCTGTTAATCGGCGGCGGCGTTTTCTCGTTGGGAAATTCACTTTCAACGCCGGCCCTCAACAGTCTGGCGTCGAAAAGCGTTGGGCCGGCAGAACAAGGAACCGTAATGGGGGTGTTGCAATCCGCAGGGAGTTTGGCGCGCGCAGTTGGACCGTCAATAGCTGCCGTGTTGATTCACAGTGAAATCGCCCACACCGGCGCCGACAGCGTGGCCCACCACATGAGCGACCGATCGCTCTTTGTCACATTCTGGACCGGCTCGGTGATCATGTTCCTGGCGTTCTTGTTGGCGGTTTACTTCTTTCGCGCTCACGCGGGGGACTACTACGAGGCGGACGCTGCTGAGGCTGTTTAGCTCAACTACCAAACATCTGGTCGATTGAGAGATGCTTTGGGGAGGGGTCAGCTTCAATCCGGACTTGCAGGTTCGTTCGCAAAAACTGAAACCACGCGCGTCACACAATCGTCACGAAACTCGGCTCTGGTTCGTGTGGTTCCGTGTGACGCGCGTGGATCGTTCGCTTATCATCCCAATTAGAACAATCGTCGAATTAAATAGAGAAGCAAACTCAGCGCGAGCGAGATGATCAGCATCGAGACGATCGGAACGTAAACATGCGTCCGGTCGCTCTCGTAGCGAATATCACCCGGCAGACGCCCAAACCAATTAAGTCCTCCTGAGTAGATCAACAGGCCCACGATGATAAAACAGGCGCCACCGACAATTACCATTAATCCAATAGAGCGATTCATGCCTGGCCCCACTTTGGAATGCTTCTGGTATGCCGCCGCACTAAAAACTACTTCACCAACTGCCCTACGAGACCGTCCGGATTGATCAAGTCCTTCAGCGCCGAATATGGGATCAAAACGTACTGTGGACCTGCCGCGTAGGGCGCGACCTGATAGGAATCGAAGTTAATTCCCAACCCTTTCCGGGTAATCGTCCAGCTCTGATAATTCATAATGTCCGGACCTGCTCCCCGGCCAATCCATTCATCGTCGAGCATCGAATCAGCCCCTTTTGCTTGCGCCTGTTTCTTCAGATGTCTGACCGCATGGGAAGACATCGCTTGAAGATACTTCGCCCCCGGCTTGAAGAGGTCCGCAAGCTTGATCACTTTTGCTGCTTTGACATCGTAGTTCAGCACATTCGTGTAGGAGTTTGGATGCGCCGCGCCCTGGTAATAGCTTCCGATATCAAACTTGACGCTGATCAGATCGTCCGTTGCCAGGCGCACTTCATAACCAACACCAAGATCACTTCCGGTCGTTTCGGTCTCTACATCAGTCGCTGACTTCTCCTTCGATTGTTCGACCATTTGTTTACGAAACTCAGCCACTCTGCCGGCGACGAGATTACGTGCTTCCTGGTTAAACTTGTCGAAGCGCCCGTCAGGCACACCACCCACGACGGGGTACTCAGCATTGATCTCATATTTCAGTTTCTTATTTGTTTCCTTGATGGATTTCGAAGTGATTTCGGCGCCACTGCTGAAGTTGATCGGTTCCTGGTGAATCGAAAACACAGTTTTCTTATCGCCATTTGGCGGGGTCCAGTTTCCCGCTATGCCGATCAAGCCATCACCGTCGGTGCTCCAGACGCCTTTGAATATTCCGGTCTGCTTTCCGGTCGCGTCGTATTCTTCGAGCGTTATGTTGCTATCTTTGTCGATGGTTCCTTTCAAATCTATCCTGGTACCAATCTTCTGGTAGTAGTAACTGCCCGAGACTTTCTCACCTTTGCGGGTAAGTTTCATTTGCAGTCCCAGCGTGCTGCCGATGGATCCGCGGAAATATCTGACCTCCGTGACTGCTGTGGTTCCGCCCGCGGGGTGGTTTAGTTGTTCAGCTGGAGCTTGCCCTGCTGGCGTATTGGATTGCAGAGCTGGAGCAGATAATTTCTTACAGGCGTTGAAACTAGAGACGACAACAAGCAGGATGATGACGGAGACTGGTTTCATGTTCTTTGGTCAGCGGCACGTTGCGGATTCAATTTTTCAAGTGCGATGGTTCATTTGTGGCTTCTGCCCCGGGAAGGGCGAAATGTTTATAGCCCAGCGCTGCCATCATTTCCGAGCTCCGGAGGAGCGCAAGGTCCTCACCGGTCAGCGTTCGATGACACATTTTGCTCCTCTGGAGGGCTTTGCACAAAAAGTCACCGACCAGTTCGAAACGAACCGCTGAGAACGGTGCTTCGTGTAATTTCGTGTAATTTCGTGGATCGTGTGCTTAGGATTGGACGCCATACGATCCACGAAATCACACGAAAGAACACGAAACAAGAGTTTTTGTGCAAAGCTCCTCTGGGAGCTAAGAACGTGTTTGCTGGATCACATTTCTAATTTCGTCACGAATATCTTCAAACTTCAAATTACAGAGTTTGCCCCCTGTAAACATCTCATTGTTTGTGACATCTGCAAGGGCGAACGCAGGCATGGAGAAACTGTCCAACTCTTCATCAGTTTCAAAGCTGACCTCCGCCAACACGAGGCCGAACAGATCGCCAAGAAACATGTCTATAGAAAACCTGCGGCCTTCGAAATCGAACGGATAACGATTTTTTCTTATCTCGTTTGACTCAAAGACTGAAAGCGTTTCAGCTTCCAGCGCGTTGAGGTAGGTGTTTGTGATAGTAGTGCGCGAGAAATCGTTGGGATCAGACGCGAACTTTTGCGTGAACTTCACTGTCCACTTATTTGTCCCGGGGTCGCGCACCTTGCGGATGCGCAGCCGCGTACCGGTGATGTAGTTGTCGGTGATTTGCAAGTGAGGATCCGCGCGCATCAAACCCTCCGGCAGATCCTGCAACAGATAGCGACGCTCCCTCTCAAGGAGCGCATATTTGCTCTCGGGTACAATCGTGTTCTGGTCTGTTAGTTTCGCGACGCCCACGGGCAGTCATCTTAACGGAGGATCGCTTCTCTCAGCTAACCGTCGGGTATGCTTAACCTGAACGTCAAGCGGACTACTCAATCACAGAACCGCTTGCGAGGGTGAAGATACATTCACTCTCGCATTTTTATGCGTACGCTTACAGCGTGCTAAGGAGGATATGATCCTACAAGACACGCTAGTCAACTCCGAGTATTCTTCTTGAATTTCCAGGTGAGTTCATGGATCGGCTTCTTACCAAACGCCTCCAGGGGGTACCGGATCAGAAATCCAGACTTCACTAAAAAGGCATATCGGGCAACTGCTATTTGTCATTTGCCATTTCCTATTTACTATCTGCAGATATGTCACTCGTAGTGTTTTTGAGAGGCGTTAACGTTGGCGGGAACAAAACGTTTCGGCCCAGCACTCTTGCCAGGGAGATGGCGGAATTCGACGTGATCAATGTCGGCGCAGCTGGAACATTCGTAGTGCGCGGCAAAATCTCGCCAACCAGGTTGCGTGCGGAGATTCTTCGCCGGCTCCCGTTTCAAGCGGAAGTGATGATCTGTCGCGGGAGTGATCTAATTGAGTTGATGAAATCAGATCCGTTTCGCAAGTCTTCAGAAAGGGACGTACGACCATTTGTTTCCGTGATGCACAAGGCGCCCGTCAAACTTCCTCGATTTCCGATCGTTCGTCCCGAAGGTGATAAGTGGGAGGTCAAACTTCTGAACGTCGTTGGTCAATGCGCGTTGACTATTTGGCGGCGGCAGGAAAAAGGGATTCTGTATCCAAACGAGGTAGTGGAAAAGACTTTCGGCCAGCCAGGCACTACGCGCAGCTGGAACACGATCACCACCATCTGCAAGATTCTCGAAAAGTAGATCATTTGGAGTTCGGCTTTTTTTGGAGTGCGGCGACCTGTCGCCGCTTTGGTCTTCGGCGGCTTGCCGCCGCCGTCATTGAGTAACGCTCGACGCGTAGTCGCGACAGGTCGCGAATGAGAAATGGATCTGCGGAAGCTGAATCGAATAACAGCGCCAGGGAGGGCGCAGAAATGGTTCATCAGAATTGTTGCTGGTTGCTTGTTCTATTAGTCGCGCTCGTCATTCCAGTTTCCGCTCAGCAAAAGGCTGGCGATGTCAAAATCAAGCCGTACGTTTTTGAGTACGGGCAGAGTCAAAAGATTGACGCTGAGCTTGGCATCCTGCGGGTGCCAGAGAATCGAAGCAACCCGGAAAGCAATCTGATTGAGTTGGCCTTTGTACGGTTCAAGAGCACTGCTAAAACGACCGGCCCTCCGATTGTTTATCTCACCGGCGGACCCGGCGGCAGCGGCATCGGCGCCGCCAGAGGATCGCGTTTTCCACTCTTCATGGCGATGCGCGAAATCGGAGATGTGATTGCGCTTGACCAACGCGGCACAGGAATGTCGAAGCCCAACCTCACCTGCCTGCAAAGAACAGATCTTGCGCTCGATGTTGTGCCTTCACGCGAAGCTGTCGGTCGGATCATGCGCGAACGCTCGCGCGACTGCGCCATTTACTGGAGTCAAATTCAGCGGGTTGATCTCAATAGTTACAACACCAACGAAAGCGCCGATGATTTAGAAGACTTGAGAAAAGCGTTGGGTGCTAAGCAGGTTAGCCTCTGGTCGATCAGCTATGGCACACATCTGGCTCTGGCCACGATCCGGCGCCATCCGGGAAGTATTCATCGGGCGATCCTTGCGGGGACAGAAGGTCCTGACCATACCTACAAACTGCCCAGCAACGTTCAAGCGCATCTCGCGGACCTCGCCGCGGTGATTAAGGCTGATCCGGAATTGAGCAAAGAGATTCCCGACTTTCTTAGTTTGATGAAGACTGTATTTGACCGCCTCGAAAAGGAGCCGGCACTGGTAGAAATAACCGATCCGCGAACTAAACAAACTGTCAAAGTTACGGTCAACAAGTTCGTAATGCAATTCATTGCCGCCAACAACATCGGCACTGAGGTGACTGCCTCTTACCCGGCGCTGTTTTACCGTGCCTCAAAAGGCGACTACACGAATCCCGCACAGGTTTGGTTCAACCAGGCGCGTGCCGGGATAGGCTCAGCGATGTCATACATGATGGATTGCGCCTCTGGAATGACCGCAGCGCGACGCGAGCAGATTCAACGAGAGGCCAAAGATACGCTGCTGGAGGAATTAGCCAACTTCCCTTTTCCGGAAGTCTGCCAGGAATGGAAGGCGCCGGACCTCGGTGATGCTTTTCGCGCGCCGGTTAAGTCGAAGGTTCCTGTTCTTTTCCTCAGTGGCACGCTCGACGCGCGTACGCCGGTGAGCAATGCGGAGGAGTACCGCGTCGGATTCCCGAACAGCACTCACGTGATCATCGAAGGAGCAGTTCATAGCGATCCGCTGTTTCTCTCGTCGCCAAAGATTAAAGATGCCATGCTGGAGTTCATGAGGGGCGAGGCGGTGTCAACGACGAAGATCACTCTGCCGCCAATGAAGTTCGTGCCGCTGGTTCGTCAGTCTAATGATTGATGTCAAATTAACCACCCGAGTTCGAGAGTCTCGCTGTTGGGAAGGGGCTGTTCAAGTTTCACAAGCTTGTGTTGGGAAGGGGGCAAGCGAAGGGTCGCGCAGCGACGCGGCGCGCGCCCCCGCTCAAGATCCGGTAAAATTTAAGTTAGAGATTAATAGCAAGCTTTATCGACTCTAGATTGAAATTGAACGAAAGTCAGCGGGGGCGCGCTTCGCTTGCCCCCTTCCCAACACAAGCTTGTGAAACTTGAACAACCCCCTTCCCGCCAGTGAGACTTTCAGACTTGGGTGGTCCTGTCTAGGCTTCAGCTAATTCCGGCTCTGGCTCACGCAGGAAATCAAAAGGCTCGACGATTTTTCCGGCAATTGCGGAAGCAGCAACGACGTATGGCGAGGCGAGGTAGAGTTTTCCCGGACCCGAGCGGCCCGGGAAGTTTCGATTTTGAGCACTGACGGTGACGGTTTCCGCAGTCTTGGAAGCGCCCGGACCAGCATTAATGCAAGCGCCACAGGAGGGATCGATCAACTCCGCACCCGCACGCTCAAAAATCGCGATGTAGCCCTTCTCTTTCGCGTATTGCTTGATCTTTTGCGATCCGAACTGCAGGTAGAGATGAACTCCCGGCGCGACGCGCTTGCCTTGATCGAGCGCGTTCTGCAAAACGCGCGCATACATGTCCATGTCAGCCATCTTGCCGCCCGTGCATGAGCCGCCATACGCGGCGTCGATTCGTATCTCTTCCTGAAGCTCATCGATGGGAATTCCGTTGCGAGGATCGCCCGGTAACGCCACCATCGGACGAATCTCGTCAAGATCGATCTCAAACACGGCTGCGTACTCGGCGTCTGGATCGCTGTAAGTGAATCCATTGCGTACCTCGTCTCTGTCGAGGCCGCGCGTTCGCACAATGTAATCAAGCGTAAGTTCGTCGGGTTCGATGATGCCGGTTGTCCCACCAGCCTCAACCGCCATGTTGGTGAGTGTGGCGCGCTCGTCCATTGACCAGTTCTTCAAGTCTTCACCCGCGAATTCCAAAACCTTGCCGATGCCTTTACTGGTCTTCATATAATCGCTGGCAAGGATTACCAGCATCACGTCCTTGGCTGCTACATCCGCGCGTTTTCTCCCCTTCAAAACATAACGCACAGTTTCCGGCACACGGATGCGAACGTCTTTCGTGAACCAGGCGTTAGCCATGTCAGTCGAGCCGACTCCGAAAGCAAAACATCCCAGCACGCCGGCCATGCACGTGTGTGAGTCAGTTCCGATCACAAGTTGACCTGGAAGTGCGATGTCCTCGACCACGGCATTGTGGCAAATCGCTTCCGAGCCTCCACCAGGACTCTCTCCGTAGAGTCGGATGCCTTGTTCTTTGGTGAATCGATCTTGAGTGGTAGCCAGACCGTCAGCGCGTTCCAGCAATCCGAGCTTACGTTTTTCTTCCGGCATTACGCGCCCGAGAAAGGTCAAATGATCACGAAAAGCATAAACGCTCTCGGCTTCAGTCACCCGCGCGTCGCGACCAAGCGCCTGCTTGAAAAGCGACTCGGCCATGGGTGTCACATACTCATGCGAGAAACGAACGTCTGCAACCGCAAACAGCGCATCGCCGGGCTTAACGGCTTCAACTCCGATCTTTCCCGCCGAGACGAAGGCATGTTGCGCGATAATTTTCTCGACGATGGTCATCGGTCGCTTCGTCGTCTCCAACGGCGTAGGCGAAACTTTTCCAGCCAGTCGCGACTTGTTGTAGTTGAATAGACCACCGTGGGTGACGATGTCCTGCGAAATCGGATCCAGGCCTTTGGTGAACTCAGCAATGGAGATTTCTTCCCCACGGCGAATGCATTCAATCAGTCCAAAGTCGGTTGAGGTTAACAGTCCGATGTTCTGCGAATTCTGCCCGTAGATTTTTTCAATACTTTTGGCGATCACCAGCTGGATACCGGCGGCTTTCTCGGCGTAGGGGGCGGTTTCTCTTGACGATCCGCAACCTTTTGACAGCCCCGAAACAACCACTGCGAATCCACCGTTCTTGACTTCATCTTTCTGCACCGCGCCCTCGCGCATGCCGACAAAAACGTATTGGCCCAGAGTTTCGTCGTAATAAAAGCAGACCCAGCCCGGCGTGATCTCGTCAGTGGAGATATTGCTCATGAGCGGCAGATCGTCATTCAACAACCTGCCGGCGAGTTCGGCTTCAAGGCGCTCGCCCTCGTCACCGTTCACTTCCAGCTGCCGGCGAATGAGGGTTGTGTCTTCCGTGAGGAAAAGAATTCGTCCGTTGAATTTCAGTTGAACTGCCCGCTTATCTCTTTCTTCCGGCATCCAGCCTCCAGATTTGCTCATTCTCGCGTCGCTCAAATTATAACCGTAAGCAGGCAAAAGCTCGAATAGGGTGACTTGTCCGACACACTATAGAAAGCTCTGATTAAGTGAAGCGTTGGTCTTTTGGAGTGCGGCGATCTGTCGCCGCTTTGGTCTAAGGCGGCTTGACGCCGGTGGTTCGCCGGAAGGTACTTAACCATAGCCGCGACAGGTCGCGTGCAAGCAAAGCGCTGACAGGTCAGCGCACTCCAAAAGAATGTCGTCTTCTTGGCGTTCTCGGCGGTCTTGGCGGTTATCAGAATTGACATCACCGCCGTTTTGTCATAGAAGCCCCATCAACAAAAGCCAATAGCAAAGGAGACTTCGCAATGGTCAGGCTCATTGTGTTCTTACTCACTTTGGTACTCCTTCTCACTGTCGGTGCTTGTAACCGGGACGACTCATCCCAAACCGAACAGAACGATCGACTGCTGGCCTTACGAGGCGGGCCAGTCGCGTTCCAGTGCAAGGAAATTGATGCCTTCATCCCGAAGCGCGAGTTCGTTGAAGGCGAGACTTGTCAGGAAAACAAAGCAGTGGTAAACGGATGGAGCCTACTCTGCCTGGTCGCAAACCAGTGTAACACCCCCGCCAGATTGGCTGAGCTAAATCAAGCCGCGGAAGCAGTCTGCGCCGAGTGGTGCGCTAAGAAAAAGTGCGACTATCAATACACGAAGCGCGAAAAATGTGATTCAAGCCGATGCGTGAATTTCGCGGATTGCCAAAAGAACTGCAACGTGCCGTTTCGTGATCAGTGCTACTTTCAACAAGCCGCACCCAATTTCAACTGTCAGTGCCGCGAACGGATTCAGGGACGCTCTACGCCCCTGGAGACACATCGTTTGGATATCTGAATCGAGTAGGGAATCGATCCGCGATTCCAGCGCCAGTTCACGGCGCCACGTAGATTAGTTCACGTTTGCGACGACTCGCTCCGAATGCCAGCCCGGCGACTGCGCCGCTGCCCGCACCGATAATGAATCCCATCACCGGATATATTTCGTAGTCGTCTCGGGTGCTGGAATACTTTGTGAATCCAATCCCCGCACCCGCACCGGCGCCAATGCCCGCTCCAATTGCCGCCCACTTGCCCTTGGCGGCTTTTCCCGTCGAATGATGGATCTGCTGGATACTGTCGCGCGGAATGTTAACCACTTTGTTGCCACGTGATATGGCGAGGTTACTGTCGGTGGCCTCGATCATTTTGCCTTCGACAGTTTGACCGTCCTTCTGTTTCACCGTCAGGCGCTCATCGGCGGCGATCGCCTGAACTGCGGCCCAACTGTGGAGAGATGTTTGCGCAAAAACGATCGGCGCCTGAGTCACAAACAAACAAGCACCAATCATGAGACAGATAATCTTGGATTTCATAGTTGCTCCCCCTGAGAATTTCTCGAATCGACACGGCACCTCTTCGCAAGGCGCGTACCTTCGCCGGGATCACGAAACACTCAGTTGAAGCGACAAAGCGGCGGGAGCGATTGCGGGTGAGTGTCGGAAATTCACGACAGGTGACCATCTCCAGCGACCTGCCATCAACGAAAACACACGAAATACCATTGCCGCTTAGTGTGGTTTCGTGTGACGTGGATCGTACTTGTCCGGCTTTTGGGATTCGATGATGACTCGACCCAATGACAGCCCGATCTTGTAGCCGACGGGGAGGGAGATATCTTGAAGCACGTTAACTTGCGCCCAGACCGCGATTGATGCCGACGGCCTTGACGGCAGCCGATGAATTCCGAGACACTTGAACAAATCAAGTAGCATCCTCGTAATCGGAAGCACCGTTTATGGACAACCGAAACCGGATAAACGACGACATTGAGCCGCAAAACGGAGAAGTCTACGCACGACTCTGTCGCGCGCGGGAGTTCATAGACCTCTGCTACGACCTCCCACTCAACCTGGATCAAATCTCCAGTCAAGCCTGCTTCTCGCGATACCACTTCCTCAGATTGTTTCGACAGGCGTTTGATAAGACGCCGCATCAGTACCTGGTCGCGCGTCGAATCGAGAAAGCCAAAGAGCTCCTGCGAGCAGATAAATTGAGGGTAACTGACGTCTGCTTCGAGGTGGGCTTTCAGAGTCTGGGTTCCTTCAGTAGTTTGTTCCACAAATCAGTGGGGCATCCGCCGGTAACTTATCGAGAGAAGAGCCGCGAAACCCAGGCCGCCAAGCAGAAAATCCCCGGTTGCTTCCTGTTTATGTACAAGCCGGAGAATGCCTGAAGGAATAAGTCCTATAGGACCCATTGGGACCTATCGACGAGGTTCTAACTAAAAGCAATTTTCAAGAAGCACTTTTCAGGTCTGTCTCTTACAATCCCCGAAAAACCCGACGAGGAAACCCTATGATTCGCAGAATGTCACACGCCACCGTCTTCGTTAATAATCAGGAAGAGGCACTGAGCTTCTATCGAGACAAGCTGGGCTTTAACGTCCATACCGATGCCATGGTCGGCCCAGACTTCCGTTGGCTCACACTCAACACTCCCGACGATCCGAATTTTGAGATTGTCCTCATGGAGCCGAAACCCGGAATGTTGATGGACGAAGCCACCGCCAACCAGCTTCGCAGCATTATGGCCAAAGGTGTCCTGGGCGCCGGGGTATTCAATACTGACGATTGTCGAGCGACTTACGAAGATCTCAAGAGCAAGGGAGTTGAGTTTGCTCAGGAGCCGGCTGAAAGACCTTATGGCATCGAGGCCGTCTTCAAAGACAACTCCGGGAACTGGTTCAGCCTCACCCAGCCCAACGCTGACCATCAGTGAGGTTCTAATCCAGGTAGCTCGATCTTGAACCGCTAGCTACCGCCCAAACCGCTTTGCGGTTGTGTTGTGCACTTGTCTAGTTCCTTTAATGTGTAGTTAGTTTAAAATACCTCACTCTCCCCCAGGAAGCCTGAGACCTCTACAGCGGTACAGTTTATGAAAACGAAGACGTTTCATTTACTCGCGTGCGTTGTAACTCTCACACTGCTCACCAGCACCGCTTTAACCCAGAACGAGCTTCGATATCCGGAGCTGCCCAATTTTCACAAAGTAAACACTGTGCTTTTCCGCGGCGGCCAGCCAAAACCGGAAGGCTTTCAAGTGCTCAAGCAGTTGGGAGTCAAAACGATCATCAATCTTAGAGACGACGATAAGCGCGCACGGGAAGAAGGAGTGTTGGCGCAAGGTGAGGGTTTCCGTTACTTGAATATTCCACTTGGTCGTTGGGGTCGGCCCGATGACAAGGAAGTAGAGCAGGTGCTCTCACTAATCAACAATCCGGAGAACCAACCCGTCTTCGTACACTGCGCGCACGGAGCTGATCGCACTGGAGTGGTAATCGCCGCTTATCGAATCAGCCATGACGGCTGGAACAGCGAGCAGGCAAAGGCGGAAGCCAAACGTTACGGCCTGAAGCCCTGGCAACTTGGAATGAAGGACTACATTCGAGACTACTACAAACGCCGGGCTCATGAAGGGCCGCGCTAGCAACTCTTGTTGCGGCACCTAACGCGATGTAGTATTACCTCAATCTAAGATTTCTCATTCATCATCCAAGGATCATACCTGTTAAGCTTCAATCATGGCTGAAAGAATCAAGTGGACCGACCGCACATTCGACTTTAACTTTCCCGCGGCGTTGTATCCGGAAATGATTGAACGTGTGCGTGGTACACCGGCTCGACTTGAAGATCGACTCGCCAGATTGCCATCAAACGTGCTCCGACAGAGGGACGGTGCACGGTGGTCGATGCAGGAAAACGCCGGCCACCTCCTTGATCTCGAGTCACTAGTACACCAGAGACTGGATGAATACTCGGCGGGTGCTACTGAGCTGCACGCCGCTGACATGTCAAACCGAAAAACCTACAACGCGAATCACAACGACGTACCCGTGAACTCAATCTTGAGCCCGTTTCGCGACGAGCGAAGTCAGACGGTGAATCGGCTCGATAGTCTGGAGCCCTCAGCGTTTTCAAGGAGCGCATTTCATCCCAGATTGAAAGTGCAGATGCGTCTCGTGGATATGATATTTTTCCAAGCCGAACACGACGACTTTCATCTGACCAGGATCAGCGAGCTCATAAGACTGTTTGCATGACTTTTTTCTTAGCGAGGCCCGGCGTGAAAGGATTTACCCTAGCGTTAGCCGAGTTTCGCTTAGGCTCTGCCGCCGGATGTGAGGCGGTGGCTGTGCCCCGCCGACAGCGGCCATACTATTCTCGGGCTATGCCCCTGGTTCGGGCTTTGCCCTTCGATCTATTGGGCCAAAGGCGGTACCAGGGGCACAGCCCGAAATGTAAAAAGCATTTCGACGGCGGGGCACAGCCACCGCCTCACATCGGGCGGCAAAGCCGAAACGACGTTGCGCAGAATTCTCCGCATCCAGAATCCATCACACACCAATCAAAACGATGCACAACCGAAACTTAATCTCAACTTGCCTCTTATTAATCTTCGCCACGATTTGCGTAAGCGCGCAACAATCCCTCGACAGGATGATCGACCGAGACATTGGTTCGCTCGTCGAGACTTACAAGATCCTGCATGCGGCGCCTGAGCTTTCCCACCGCGAAGAAAAAACTTCTGCGTTTCTAGCCACACAACTCAAGGCTCTTGGATTCAGCGTTACCGAGCACGTGGGCAAGTTTGAGCGACCAGAGTGGTCGGGTTATGGCGTGGTAGCTGTGATGAAAAACGGCGACGGGCCAACGGTTCTCGTGCGAACTGACATTGATGCGCTTCCGGTCGAGGAAAAAACCGGCTTACCTTACGCCAGCAAAGTCCGAACCAAGAACGATGCCGGACAAGAGGTCGGGGTGATGCATGCTTGCGGTCACGATATCCACATCACCAGTTTGATCGGTACCGCGAAGCTGCTCGTCGAATTGAAAAACCAATGGCGCGGCACGCTGGTTCTAATTGGCCAGCCGGCCGAAGAGACAATCGATGGCGCGCGGGCCATGCTCAAGGACGATCTCTACACGAGATTTCCCAAGCCCGACTTCGCCATCGCATTGCACGACAGCCCCGACTATGCGGCCGGCACCGTCAGCCTGACCCCCGGCTACACCATGGCCAGCTCGACCAACATCGACATTACAATTCGCGGCCTCGGCGGTCATGGATCCCGACCCGAACAGACGAAGGATCCGGTCGTACTGACGTCGCAAATTGTTTTGGCGTTGCAGACGATTGTGAGTCGTGAAAATTCGCCGCTGGATCCGGCGGTCATCACGGTGGGTTCAATACATGGCGGCACTCGCTATAACATCATTCCTGACGAAATGCATCTGCAACTCACCGTGAGAGCATTTAAAGAAGAAGTGCGTCAGAAGCTGCTCGCATCAATCGAGCGAGTGACCAAAGGAGTAGCGGTTGCGGCTGGGATTCCGAGCGATCGAGCGCCGATCGTAAAAGTCAGCGAGACTGAAGTGACTACAGCCACGTACAATACCCCCGCCTTGACCGAAAGAGTGGCATCCACACTAGGCAAGGCGTTAGGCGAGGGAAACGTCTTTAAGGGATCGCCGATCATGAGTAGCGAAGACTTTGGATATTTCAGTTTGAACCAGCAGATTCCGTCGGCGTACTTCTTTATCGGATCATCAGATCCGTTGACACTAAAACAGAGCAAAGAAACCGGTGTCCCCATGCCATCGCTTCACTCGGCCCTGTTCGCGCCAGTCCCTGAGCCGACTTTGCGGACGGGCATAAAGGCGATGACCGCGGCTGTGCTCGAGTTAATGAAGAAGTGATTGTCCGACACACTTTAGGAAGCTCTGATCAACTGGACTGCGCAACCAGCGCCGGAGGCGCGGCAGAAGGTAGCCAGGGGCAAGCGCGTAGCGAAGCGGAGCGCGCCGCCCCTGGATCATCAGTAAATCGTACGTGCGCCCTGAAGGGGCGCCAGAATGTTCGCACAGACAGTCGGCTCATGAGTTCTGCTCTCTCGCCCTTTCAGGGCTAGAGACTCTTAATAACTTATCCCAGGGGCGGCGCGCTCCGCTTCGCTACGCGCTTGCCCCTGGCTACCTTCTGCCGCGCCTCCGGCGCTGGTTGCGCAGTCAACTTGATCAGCTTCGTTCAGTCTGTCGGACATAAAATCATGCTACACATTCATAACGGCGACTCATCAGCAAATATCGCAAAGCAATCAACCATACCTGGCGAACACTTCGCCTGGCGTGAAGCGCTGATCGAAGGTCCGACACCGGAAGATGTCTCGGGCGAACAATGGCGGCGCATACGGGCCAAACACCTCTCCGAATACTACGGTGTCGACTTGCGAGAAACTGAACGCGAGCTTGAAACTCAGGAAGACAAACTTGCGGGTTACGTCGAGCACGACGAAGTTGTGCTCTGGTTCGAACATGATCTTTTCTGTCAAATCAACCTGCTATATCTGCTCAATTGGTTTGCTCAACGCGAACTGGGTCAAACAAAGCTGAGCTTGATCTTCATTGGCAAGTTTCCCGGACTACCAAACTTCCGCGGATTGGGTGAGCTAAATCCGGCGCAAATGGCTTCACTTCTCGATGGCCGACTCGAAGTCGCGGCGAGCCAGCTGAGCCTCTCGACAAATGCCTGGCAGGCATATTGTTCACCCGACCCGACAACCATCGAAAGATTTTTACAAACGGACACCTCCGCGATAACTTTCCTGCAACAAGCATTTCGGCTTCACCTCGAGCGATTTCCTTTTGTGAGCAACGGCCTTGGTCGCATCCAAAACCGCGGCCTTGAATTCGTATCGAGCGGTCTGCACAACTTCATAGATCTGTTCCCACGGTTCGTAGAGACTGAACCGGCTTACGGTCTGGGAGATTCACAGTTCTGGATGTCGCTCAGACAGATGAGCGATACGGGCCAACCACTCCTAAAGATTCGCAACGGCGACGCTTCAGATGTCAATTTCACTGCCGAGAAAATCCACCGGACAAAGTTCGAAATTACCGAAGTTGGAACCGCCGTCCTCGGCAGTGAAGCCGACTTTGTGGATCTGAACGGTCTTGATGCCTGGTTGGGTGGCGTACACCTTAACGGGAAAACGGATCTATGGCGTTGGGACCAGCAGAATCAAAGGCTTGAGCGTCAGTAGTGAATTCATTGGCCTGTTGGATTACTGTTCTCCTTGTTAGGACAGGCTCGCAAGAAGCGTCGATCCACGAGCATCACACGAACTGACACGAAACGTGTTCGTGATATTTCGTGTAGTTTCGTGGTTCGTATTTCGCCGCTGCCGAACCTCTGAGATGCGCAATCACTCTTAGCTTGCCGGTAGTTTTACATGTCCACTTCCCCGGCAGTCATGACGCAAACGCTCGACGGTCGAATTCTAAACGACCCCTCGATAGGACCGGAGCTGTTCGCCCGGTTGCTCACATCGCAACGCGAACTTGGATTGCTGCACGGCGATCGTCCCACCTGCCCTTTTCTGCGCCCACATATTGTTAGTCGCTCTCAATACAACACTGTCGGCGCAGCTGCCGAAACTATCGCGGGCGCCTTTGAAAAACTGGCCACCAAAGCTCTCGATGACCCGCAGTTACTTTCGAAACTCGGGTTGACCGCCGCAGAAGAAAAGATGGCCCGCATCGATCCCGGCTATGCGCGCCTCTGTGTCACGAGCCGGCTCGATACGTATCTGTCCGATACTGGTTTTCAGTTTCTTGAATACAACGCTGAGAACCCGGCGGGTGTTGGCGACCAAATGCAACTCGAGAAGGTTCTGTTTGGTTTACCTCACATGCGCGACTACCTCGAAACTAATATGCACTATTCACCCAAACCGCATGAGCGTCTGCTCAAATCGCTGGTCGCTGTATATCGCGAATGGGGTGGCGAGGAGGAGTTTCCGCAGATCGCGATCGTGGATTGGAAAGGTGTTTCGACGGAGAGTGAATTCACAGTTCTAAAGACGTATTTCGAATCTGTGGGCTATCCTACGGCCATCGTCGACCCACACGAACTTGAGTATGACGGCGAGAGTTTGACGGCCGGAGCGTTTCGTATCGATATCGTTTACAAGCGCGTCATCATCCATGAGTTTCTGGAGAAGTTTGACGACACGCACCCGCTGGCTCGTGCTTATAGTGACGGCCACGTCTGCATGGCAAATTCCTTTCGCGCGAAACTCGCGCATAAGAAAGCCGGATTTGCCGTCCTGAGTGATCCGCGTTACGCGAAGCTGTTCTCCTCAGCCGAAACCGAAATCATTCGCCGGCATATTCCGTGGACCCGGACCGTTCGTCTGGGAAAGACATTGTTCGACGGCCGGGAATGTGAGCTCGTCGAAATTCTCAGAACAGCAAGGGAACGAATGGTATTGAAGCCGAATGACGACTACGGCGGACATGGCGTGTTCATTGGCTGGGAAACAGAACCCGAAGCATGGGAACAAGCGATTGTTCTCGCGCTTTCAGGATCTTATGTTGCGCAGGAGCGGGTTCCGGTTAAGAAAGTCGCGATCCCGATGTTCGCCGATCGCGTGCTTTGTGAGGAGATGTTTGCCGACTTCAATCCATTTCTCTTTCAGAACAAAATGGAGGGCGCATTGGTTCGTTTGTCAGCTTCGTCACTCTGCAATGTTTCCTCCGGCGGAGGACAGACAGCGCTTTTGGTTTTGGAAGGGCAATAGCACAGACTTTTCAACTTGTCGTTTCTTGAGCGGATCGTCCCGCTCGGCAAGCTTCAGAAATATCTGGTCAAGTGGACCACGCAACCAGCGCCGGAGGCGCGGCAGAAGGTAGCCAGGGGCAAGCGCGTAGCGAAGTGGAGCGCGCCGCCCCTGGGATAGAGCTATCCAGAATCCTAGCCCTGAAAGGGCGATAGAGCGCAACTCTTGACCTGACTCTCTGTGCGAACACTTCTGGCGCCCCTTCAGGGCGCACGCGCCTATTAACTGCTGATCCAGGGGCGGCGCGCTCCGCTTCGCTACGCGCTTGCCCCTGGCTACCCTCTGCCGCGCCTCCGGCGCTGGTTGAGCGTTCCATTTGATCAGAGCTTCTTAAAGTCTGTGCCATCACTAAAGGCTGGGTTACTCATGGACATCGAATCAGTTCGTAAATTCTGTCTTTCACTGCCTCACGTCACCGAAGGCATTCAGTGGGAAAACGATCTGTTGCTACGCATAGGCAACAAGATGTTCACCGTGATTTCGCTCGAGGCGCTCAGCGATCATTGCATGTCGTTCAAATGCACTCCGGAGAAGTTCGCCGAATTGGTCGAGCAGGAGGGCATCATGCCCGCGCCTTACGTCGCGCGTTACCACTGGGTGGCGCTGGAACGCTTCGATGTGCTACCGGAACGCGAGCTGAAGGAGCTGTTGAAGACGGCTTACGAGCTGGTGCGAGATAAGCTGCCGAAGAAGGTGCGTGACACTCTTGGAGCCACGCAGCCCGCTAGCAAGAAATCGAAAAGCAAGAGTGCCAAATCAACCGGCCGCGCAAAGCGACGGTAGGCCCAATGGCCCCCGGCAGGTGTTCCATTTTCATTTCCCATTTCTCATTTGCCATTGGGGGCTCCGGGAGCTACTCAACTGTCCCCAGCTTGTGTTGGGAAGGGGCAGTTCAAGCTTCACAAGCTTGTGTTGGGAAGGGGGCAAGCGAAGCGCGCCCCCGCTCAAGATCCGGCAGAATCCAAGTTTGAGATTACTAGCAAGCTTTGTCGACTCTAAGTTGAATTGAACGAAAGTCAGCGGGGGCGCGCGACGCGTCGCTGCGCGACCCTTCGCTTGCCCCCTTCCCAACACAAGCTTACGAGTCTTGGCTCGTTTCTTCCGACAAATGAGAAATGACAAATGGAAAATGGAAAATCTTTCAACAACTTCCACTAAAATACCCTGTCCCTTCTCTTCCCCCCAGGACAACCCGGGCCCAACCCACCGCTTCAAATAGTCACTCTTCCCCAGAGCCTTGCCAATCCCAACTCGCCTGGAGGTTCGACAAATGCGACTCAAGCTCTCAGGGTCACTCCTTCTCCTTCTGGTTCTATGTGGATCAACGTCGTACGCCAAGACCAACCTTGAAGCCCTGGCCCACAAAGCTATCTCCGCAGACACGCACGAATCTACCGCAGCCATCTTCGAACTTCGGGCCATGGGCCCGGAGGGCTTTAAGGCAATGCTGCAAGCCCATGCCACGGAGATCAGTCGGCAGGTTGAAAATCCACATCTGGCTTCCTCTCCCGAATGGCGCCGCCTCGCGGAGGCACTTGATGAAGTCAGTCAGCAGAAGGACAGTTACATCTCCGGGCTTTACTGGTACACCGATCTCAATCAAGCAAAGGCGGTAGCACATAAAACAGGCAAACCAATTCTATCTCTGCGTTTGCTTGGGAAGCTCAGCGAAGAATTCAGTTGCGCCAACAGTCGCTTTTTCCGGACGGTGCTCTATTCAAATGGAGGTGTCTCCAAGTTTCTCGGCGAGCACTTTGTTCTCCACTGGCAATCTGTGCGGCCGGCTCCTCGAGTGACGATCGACTTCGGGGACGGACGCATACTCCATCGCACCCTGACCGGAAACAGCATTCACTACATCCTCGATACGGATGGTCATCCGATCGATGCACTCCCGGGCCTGTATGGCCCCACAGCTTTCATTCGATCGCTGGCTGAAGTCGTTGGAGTGTTTAAGGCGTACCACGGCGGCACTGATCAGCAGCAGATTCAAGCCACGATGCTGCATCGACAAACCAGACTAAATCGGCTGGGAATTGAGTGGTTGTCAGATATCCAACGCACCGGCGGAAAGAAGCCAGAGCGCCTCACAATCTTGACCAGGGAAGATGGCACGCCCGAAGCATTGCAAATTGCATCACTCGCTATGACTAAGGCCGTTACCGAAGCCACCATTCTCAGATCGCTCACTGGCGCCCCCGAAGCACTGGGAGCCGTCACTGACGCGGCCGCCTGGAACAAAATCGCGAAGCTGCATCTTGCTGATGCGAAGCTGGACGCAAGCAGCATTGGCTTGATTAAGCGCCAGACTGAAAGCGTGCTGAAGGCAGAACGATCCAAGTCGGCGGATAAGGCGCTGAAGGATCTGGTACAGAAACTTGAAATGAATATCGCGCTCGACACTGTGCGCAATGAATACTTGCTGCACACCAAGCTCTACGCCTGGCTAATCTTCAGACCTAGCCGCGACGTAGAAGAGTTGAACAAAAAAGTCTATGACGAACTCTTCCTGACGCCGGCTTCAGATCCGTGGCTCGGGCTGTTTTCGGCAGACACTTATATGGCGTTGGAGAACGGTGGGGTGGTTCGGTGAGTTCAAGGCTCAAGTCGCAAAATGCAGCTACATTAGCTTGTGTTGGGAAGGGGGCAAGCGAAGGGTCGCGCAGCGACGCGGCGCGCGCCCCCGCTCAAGATCCAGCAGAATCCAAGTTTGAGACTACTAAGCAAGCTTTGTCGACCCTAAGTTGAATTGAACGAGAGTCAGCGGGGGCGCGCGCCGCGTCGCTGCGCGACCGTTCGCTTGCCCCCTTCCCAACACAAGCTGAACTGACTTGCGCAATACTTCGCTTGCCGCCTTTCCTACACTTATTTAGATTGGACCTCCGCCGGCAATCAAATTCACTTCATCTTCGCGATGATCGCCTCGGCAAACTCCGCTGTCTTCGCCGTTCCACCAATGTCGCGGGTGCGGACCTTCCCTTCCTTGAAGACATCCAGCAAAGCTTTCTCGGTGCGATCTGCAGGTTCGCGTTCGCCCAGGTGACGCAGCATCAGGATGCCTGACTGCAACAGAGCCGTCGGATTGGCAATTCCCTGACCGGCAATATCCGGCGCCGAGCCGTGCACTGCCTCAAACACCGCCCCCAGTTCCCCGATGTTCGCTCCGGGAACCAGACCAAGTCCGCCGATCAATCCCGCACACAGGTCGGAAACGATGTCGCCATACAAATTCTCCAGCAGCATTATGTCAAACTGTTCGGGTCGCATAACCAACTGCATGCAGGCGTTGTCGATGATCTTGTCATCAGCCTTTATCTCCGGATAGTCCAACGCGACTTTTCGAAAGCAATCCAGGAACAGCCCGTCAGACAGTTTCATGATGTTGGCTTTGTGTCCGCAGGTTATCGCCTTTCGGCCTTCGCGCCGCGCATACTCGAAAGCGAAACGCGCAATGCGAGTCGAAGCTTTCTCGGTAATGATTTTCAGACTCTCCACCACTCCCGGCACCACCACATGCTCGAGACCGGCGTAGAGACTTTCGGTGTTCTCGCGAACGATGACCAGATCGAGTTCCGGATAACGCGAGGGAACATTGGGCAGCGCGCGGATAGGTCGCAGGTTGGCGTAAAGATCTAAAGCCTTGCGCAGGCCAACGTTGACGGAGGTGAAACCTTTACCGATGGGCGTGGTAACGGGCCCCTTGAGCGCAACTTTGTTGCGCTTGATCGATTCGAGCAGTTCCTTCGGCAGCGTCTCGCCAAACTTTTCCACCGCCTGCGCGCCAGCGTAGTGCGTTTCCCATTCAACGTCGGCGCCGGCCGCTTCGATAATTCGAACTACTACGGCAGCCACTTCAGGCCCGATGCCGTCGCCCGGAATCAGTGTGATACGATGAGTCATATTTTACTTTTGTGATTTTGGCTTTTGGCCTTTGGTCTGTATTACTGAAGGCGTCTAAGCATACATACTTCAAAGACCAAAGGCCAAAGATCAAGGGGCCCGCTGAGTGTTACATCGATTCCCAATCCGCAACACCATGACTGAACTGCCAAAGACCTCCGACGTAGCAATCGTCGGGGGCGGCGTGATTGGTCTGGCAATCGCGCGCGCGCTGGCGTTGCGTGGCGTTGGCGAAGTGGTCGTCATCGATCGCGGCAGTCTTGGTAACGAATCATCGTCTGCCGCCGCCGGAATGATCGCGCCGCAGGTGGAAGCTGATTCTGACGACAGCTTCTTCAAGCTTTGTTGTCAGAGTCGCGACATGTATCCGGTATTTGCCGAATCCCTCCGTGACGAAACCGGATTAAGCGTCGAACTAGATCGCACGGGCACGCTCTACCTCGCTTTCAACAAGCAGGATCAGACAGAGATCGAGCAGCGGTACAGTTGGCAAACGAAAGCGGGCCTAACGGTTGAGAAGCTCGGCGTTCGTGAAGCACGAACTCTGGAGCCCTCTATCTCGGAGCGGATCCGTGGGGCTTTAAGATTTCCCAAAGATATTCAGGTTGAGAATCGACGGTTGATTAGGGCGTTAGCCGCAGCGAATGAAAGGCTTGGTGTATCACTCGTAACTGACGCGACAGTCGATTGGATCCGAACGGGGAGTGGCCGTGTCGAGGGCGTGACAACGTCGCGGGGGTCTGTTAGCTCCCCCACAGTCGTGTTGGCGAGTGGCGCATGGACTTCATCGATTAGAAGTCGAGATGAAGCATTGCCAAATCTGAACATTGAGCCTGCTCGTGGTCAGATGATTTGTTTTGATTCTGATCCAAAACTGGCGCGACATGTAATCTTCAGCCCGCGCGGTTACATTGTGCCGCGACTGAATGGACGGGTGCTGGCCGGCTCGACAACCGAGTTTGGCGTCTACGACAAGTGTGTGACCGCCGCCGGTATGCATTCGATACTCACAAACGCCATGGAAATCTCTCCTCGCATCGCCGAGCTGCCGATCGTGGATTCGTGGGCCGGTTTGAGACCACGAGCGCCGGATGGCCTGCCGGTGCTTGGTCCATGTGCAGGAATTCGAGGACTTGTCTACGCCACCGGGCATTATCGAAACGGCATCCTACTAGCTCCAATCACGGCCGAGCTGACGGCGAGCCTAATTACTGATGGCGTGGTTTCCCCGCTGCTCGATGCGTTTGCTCCGAATCGTTTCGAATTGATTGGTGTGAACTAGCCCTCATTACCCGAGGTCACGAAGGAACCTGCAGTCAGGAAGGGGACCCTGTCCCCGCCCAAGCTGCAAAATCACTTACCATCCCTGGAACTCAAACCGCTGATAACCTTCCCGGTCTCACACTTGATCCAAGAATGGTATAAACTCACAACACAAATTCTCACTCTAAAGGGGCTTCCTCACATGGCTCGCAAATGGTCGAACCTCAATCTGCCAGGAGCACTTCACTTTGTTACCGGTAACTTCCTTAACCGCATTCCGGTTTTTACCGTGCCTCGATTCTGCATAGCTTTCCTGGATGAGCTTCAGAAACTCAATCAAAACTGGCCCAGCAAACTGATCACTTATGTATTGATGCCGGATCACTTTCATTTGATAGCCAACCCGCGTGACGGCCGCATCAAAGGAATTCACGGGTCACTTGAAGGCGCTCTCTGCAAAGGCAATAGTTCGAGTTAACAATTGCTTTGATTTTGCCGAAACGGACCAGGGACATCAGGTCTGGCAGGAGAGTTTCAAAGATGTGGCGTTGTGGAGCGGGTGGATGATTCGGCAGAAAATAAACTATATTCACGCCAACCCCGTAAAGGCAGGCTTGGTAAAGTCTACCAAGGACTATTACTGGTCGGGCTTTCATTCATTTTACTCACTGGGTGATGAACCTTTGGCAGTTGATCATGATTGGTGGTGGCCGGAGGATTCCGAGAAGCTGTCAAAGGCGATGAAAGAGTTGGGCTGGTACACCTATGAAAAGCGGAGATGAGTGGCTGTTTGAGGTGACAATGATCTTAAGGGTCCGCGTTCCTGACTCAGGTATGAGCGTTCTCAGATCCAATGGATGGTTGGATTGTTTCGCAGGTTGAGCGGGGACAGGGTCCCCTTCCTGACTGCGGGTTATTAACTTGAGTGATCCAATTCTTACTCCACTTTGCTGAGGTACAAGTATGCGAGGTTTCATCTACCGGCTTCACACGTGGTTGGGGATAGTCGTGGCCATACCAGTCCTTGCCTGGGCTTCGAGCGGACTTCTCTACGCCTGGCCCAACGCCATTGAAGGCGGCAAAGTTGAAAACATTCAGCCTTCGCGGATTGTCATTTCACCGGCACAGGCAATGGCTCGCGCGAACGAGTTTGCGGGCCGACAGCTTCCAACCACCGCATTGACGCTGTTGATGCGCGACGGGAAACCTGTCTATCAGGCTATCGGCGGAATGGGTGCTGATTCGCTCTTGATCGATGCCGAAACTGGGTCAGTGATCTTGACACCACCACCACGAGCGCTGACTCGATACTTTCGCCAGGCTCATTTTTATTTCTTCGCCGGCAGCTGGCAGGTGCCGTTGCTCGTGGCGCTGTCGGCCCTGACCTGCGCTTCGGCATTGTCTGGAATTTATTTGAATCTGAGGTTATGGCTGCGGAAAAAGCCAGCGATCCGTGTTTAGTGTGGGGAGAAAGACCGAAGCACCATCCACGAAAACACACGAAATCACACGAAGCGCTTTCGTGTTAGTTCGTGTGATTTAGTGGATCGTTCTAGTAGTGGGCCGGTTCAAGAAATCAGGAAACATTGTCGGGTTTCGCATATCGATCTTCTTCATTTTGCCCTGACGATCTGGTGAGTTATATTTGTTTGTCGCCACCCTGCGGAGGGGTCGCATAATGGTAGTGCAGCGGTCTTGAAAACCGCCGGCCGAAAGGCTATGCAGGTTCGAGTCCTGTCCCCTCCGCCATCTCTTTTCAACAAGTTACACAATCAATGAGACGAAAAAACATTGCATCAAGCGATCGGGAAACTGGCGCCACGTTACGAGCGCTTCGCAGAGCAGCGCGGCGCGCTCAGGAACTTGGAGCCACCACCGGCACACCAGTTTATGTTATCCAGAATCACCGAATCGTTGATCTCACAAAGCAGGATGCCTCTGTCCTCAAAGCGCCAACCAAGCCGCGTTCGGCTCGGCGGTCGAGTTGAAGCGTCCGTAGCCGCATACCAGATTCCATCAGAGGTATGCGGCAGCTAGTTCAGAAACCGGGCAATATACCGGTTCTGAAGGAACTCTGCACAACGATGAACTAAATTCCACCATTGATTTAGATCCCAATGTTGTCTGCAACCGCAATTGCGAATTTCCTCACGTGTCAGCATTTGACCGCGCTAGATCGCGCCGAAGCCGCAGGTGAACTTAAGAAGGAGTTCTTTACCGATCCTGGTCTTGAATTACTAATACGACTTGGCCTTGAGCATGAACAAGCCTACCTCAAGACCCTGCGCGAAGAAGGGTTTGGGATAGTTGAGATATCAACTGAGATGTCCCGAGCCGATGCAGTCGCGACGACAAACGCAGCGCTTCATGAGGGTGCCGACGTGGTCTATCAACCTGTCTTTGTGGATGGCGACTCGTACGGACGCGCGGATTTCGTCAAACGAGTTGATAAGCCAAGTAAACTCGGCAATTGGTCATACGAGGTCATCGAAACAAAACTTGCGCGTGCGACGAAGGTTCGTGCCGTAATTCAGCTCTGCCACTACTCACTGCTTCTATCGAAAATTCAAGGCGCAGACCCAGACTGGATGCATGTAGTTCTCGGCGGTGGAACCTTGCCTGAGAAGTTTTTGACCAGCCACTATCTCGCGTATTTCAGAAAGATCAAACGCGAATACGAAGCTTCAGCTTGCAGTAAGTCAACTTATCCAGAACCGAATGAGCACTGCCGCGTTTGCGACTGGTATGGCCAATGTGATCGCCAGTGGCGAGCTGATGATAGCCTGACTCTCGTAGCAAACATCTCTCGGAACCAACGCAAGGCGCTGGGCGAACGAGACATCTCTACTCTCACCGCACTCGCTGAACTTACTTTGCCGGTCGCTCCGAAGATCGAACGAATCGGAAAGCAAGCATTGCTAAATATTCGTGAGCAGGCGCGCGTACAACTGCAAGGTCGCAATTCAAAACAACCGATCTATGAGTTTCTCGAACCAATCGAGCCGGAGAGAGGCTTGGCCAAACTACCTCCGGCCTCCGGGGCCGATGTGTTTCTTGATTTTGAATCGGCGCCGTTTGCGTTCGGAGACGGATTGGAATACTTGTTCGGAGTAACCACCGTCTCTGGTCAGCCATCTCCTGAACCGATCTATGAGCCGACATGGGCTCTCAATCGTGCGGAAGAGAAGAAAGCGTTCGAGAAATTTATGACTTGGGTGATGGAGCGTTGGGCTGCAACTCCAGAGATGCACATCTATCACTACGCGCATTATGAGCAGACAGCTATCAAGCGTCTGGCTGGCAGACACTCCTGCTTTGTCGACGAAGTTGATCGTCTCTTGCGGGGAGGCGTGTTCGTTGATCTTTTCCAGGTACTCCGCCAGGGCTTAAGGGCGTCGGTTGAGAGTTACTCAATCAAGAAGCTCGAGCCCTTTTATGGTTTCACAAGGGATCGAGCCTTACCTGAGGCAACGAGAGCGTTGGAGTCTCTCGAAACATTCTTCTCTCTTGGTGAAACAAAGGTTGACCTGGGTGTTATTCGAGAGACGGTGGAAGAATACAACCGCGACGACTGTGTCTCGGCGCTTCGGCTACGTGATTGGCTCGAAGGTCTGCGCATTGAAGTTGAAACTCAGACAGGCATCTCGGTGCCACGACCCGCGCCGAAGGAATCGGGGCCGAGTGAGAAGCTGGCCGCAGAGGCTGAAGAGGTCGCCGCTCTCACCCGCAGGCTCCTGACGAACATCCCGGAAGATGAGACGGAACGTACGACTGAGCAGCAGGCGCAATGGCTCCTTGCAAACCTGCTTGACTGGAATCGTCGAGAATCAAAGTCCGCCTGGTGGGAGTATTTCAGACTGCGCGAACTGTCGGACAGCGAACTGCAAGAGGACAAAAACGCCATCGGTGGCTTGGAATACAGAGAAGAAATCGATAGCGATAAGGATTCATCACGGTTATTTCGTTATCGTTTTCCTCCGCAGAACCATTCGATCGATCGGGCCAGAGAAGTCCACGATCCGCAAACTGGAAAGGGCGTTGGCAAGATCGTCATGATCGATGATCAAAATGGCTTTATTGATATCAGTCGAACTCTGAAGTCGAGAGTGCCTCACCCGACAGCTCTCATACCCTGTGACTCGATGAATACCGACGAACTCCGTGACAGCCTGTTACGTCTCGGAACCTGGGTCGCTGATCATGGAATAACCGGCGCGGGATCATTTCAGGCGGCGCGAGATCTCCTTCTGCGACGGCCGCCAAATTTGAGTGGTGAGACTATCGAATTAGCACGGGCGAAGTCTGAGAACCTGACCGAGACCAGCAAGCAACTTGGGCTCGCGCTTGATCATTCGGCCTTGCCGATACAGGGACCGCCGGGATCTGGCAAAACCTACATCGGGGCGCGGATGATCTTGGAACTAGTTCGGGAGAAACGTCGCGTCGGGGTAACTGCTACCAGTCACAAAGTCATCGGCAATTTGCTTGATGCACTTTGTGAGGCAGCGAGAGAGTCAGGGTATCCATTGCGAGTCATTCAGAAGGTGACCGACAAATCGGATGGCTTTGTCGATGACATGGTTACCGTCACTACGAAAAACGAAGCCGTTCCCTCGGCGTTGCGGAGCGGTGAGGTACAAGTCGCCGCCGGGACTGCATGGTTATGGGCGCGTGACGAGATGGCAAACTCGGTCGACGTACTTTTTGTAGATGAGGCCGGTCAGGTATCCCTGGCCTATGCACTCGCGGCATCTCAAGGCGCGGGCAGCCTTGTCCTGCTTGGCGATCCCCAACAACTGGATCAACCCGTCAAGGGCGTTCATCCACCCGGCACCGATATTTCTGCGTTGGCGCATCTATTGAATGGCAAGACCACCATTGAGAATGAACAGGGTTTGTTTCTCGACGAGACGTGGCGTCTTCATCGCGACGTTTGTGACTTCACCTCTGAGATGTTTTATGAAGGCCGCCTCGTCGCCCGGCTTGAGAACCACAACCAAAGGATTATCGTCGAGGGGCCCTTGGGTGGAACAGGCTTGCGCTTTGCGCCGGTTATACACTCAGGAAACCAGAATGAATCGCGCGAAGAGGTGGAGAAAGTTAACGCGCTCGTGAGGGGTCTCCTCGATAATAATGCAACGTGGACGGATAGGGACGGCGTGACAAAAGCGATTACGATCGACGACATCCTTGTTGTCGCTCCCTACAACGCTCAAGTTTCAGCACTGCGGAAATCTATTCCGGACAAGGCGAAAATTGGGACAGTGGATAAGTTTCAGGGGCAAGAAGCTCCGGTCGTCATCTATTCAATGGCCACCTCTACTCCCGAAGACGCACCGAGGGGGATGGAATTTCTCTACAGCTCCAACCGTCTCAATGTCGCAACCTCGCGCGCTCAATGCGTAACCGTGCTTGTCGCGAGCCCAGCGTTGTTTCAGGTGCAGTGCAAGACGCCACGTCAGATGGAGCTTGCAAATGCATTTTGCCGTTACCTTGAGATGGCTCAATTGATTTAGCATTATGGCGACGTTGTGATGCGTTCCCAGGAGCGTTCTATTCAGTCCGTTACGTAACAACAATGCGCCTTATCTGGAGATAACGATTGCCAACATCGAAAGCAAGCCCGACTGGTATTGCGTCGTGGCCGCAGGACGAACGGCCACGGGAGCGACTTTTGTCAAAAGGCGCGCAGGCGCTGACGGATGCGGAGCTTGTCGCCATATTGATTCGCGTTGGTTTCAAGGGTACGAACGCCGTCGAAATGGCCAGGCAGGTTTTGAGACACTTTGGCTCGCTTCGAGCGATGGTGGAGGCGCCGGTGACAGCACTGTTGGAGGTTAAAGGACTGAAGGGTGCAAAAGCGGCGCAGTTGATCGCCGCGATGGAAATTGCCCGCCGTGTTTCGGTGCCTGCGGAGCGTGGGCGATTGGTGTTGAAGAGTACGACGGCGGCCGCAGAGTATTTACGAGAGCGCCTGCGAGGACTTCCTGAAGAACAGTTTCGAGTGCTTTATCTAAACCGGCGCAACGCCCTGCTTGAAGATGTCCTCATCACGCAAGGTTCAGTGGACTCTGCCCGTCCATCTCTTCGGAATATTGTCGCGCGGGCCTTGCAGGTGAACGCTTCGGCCCTGATCGCGGCTCATAACCATCCATCCGGTGCGGCAGAGCCGAGCGAGTCAGATCAAATGCTCACTCAGGATTTGATCGCAGCCAGCCGCCCGCTTGGACTGCGGGTGCTTGACCATGTGATTGTCGGCGAAGAGGCGACGTTTAGTTTCGCTGACAGCGCACTGCTGGACGAAATGGAATTACTTTGCTTGGCTCCGGGCGAACCGGGACGGCACTCAAGACTTTCGAGAACTGACTGACATGAACGACGAGCAACGTCAAGAAATCATCCGCCGCTTGCAACAAGGCGAGGAGCTTTCCACCGAGTGGGCGCGCGTTCTCTTCCCTCCGGAGAAGCGCGAATACGAACTCGTTTATCACGGGAAGGAACGCGAGGAGGACATCCTTGCAAACACGCTCGCGGTGCCGCTGCAAATGGTTCGCACATTCGGCAAGAATGGCGACGAGTGGCACAACAAGCTAATCTTTGGAGATAACCTTCAGGTGATGAAAAGCCTTCTGGAGTTGAAGCGTGGGGGCGAGCTTTGCAACTCTGATGGAATGCCGGGCGTTAGGATGGTTTATATCGACCCTCCTTTCGCGACCAAGAAGGATTTCCGTGGAAGCGAAGAACAGAAGGCATTCCAAGACAAGGTCGTTGGAGCTCGGTTTCTTGAGTTCATTCGAAAACGACTGGTATTTCTGCGAGAACTCATGTCCGATGATGCTACGATTTACGTTCATTTGGACTGGAAAAGGGCCCACTATGTTCGCGCGCTGATGGATGAGGTCTTCGGCGAGAGGCGTTTCCGTAGCAGCATAGCCTGGCACTACTATAACCGCCTGCCAAGCGGTGGGAACGTGTTTGAGAGCAAGCACGACACGATTCTGGTCTATACAAAGTCGCGCCGGTGGTTCTTCGAGTCACAATTCGAGAAGCGCGATGAAGTTTTCTTCAAGAAGAAACAAGCCAAGATCGGTGGGAGAAGCGTCAATGCGCGTGATGAGAGTGGGGACATCATCTATTTGGAGCTCGATAAACGAAAGGTGGATGACGTTTGGAGGCTACCTCTCTTAGTTCGAACATCCGCCGAATACACAGGATATCCAACACAGAAGACCGAAGAGCTTATTGCAAGGGCGATCCAGGCTTCTAGCCAGCCAGGAGACCTAGTGCTAGATGCGTTTGCGGGATCGGGAACAACACTGGCTGTGGCCGAAAAGCTTAACCGTCGCTGGATTGGGTTGGATTGTGGAAAGCTCTCAATCTATACGATTCAAAAAAGGCTTCTAAATCTGAAGTCGGCCATAGGCAACAGGAGCGGCACGCCACTCCGCCCAAAGGCATTTACTCTTTACAATGCCGGACTTTATGATTTCTCTAAGCTGAAGGACCTTCCCTGGGACGCTTGGCGGTTTTTCGCGCTACGCTTGTTCCAATGCCGAGACGAGCCACACAAGATCGGCGGCATTTGGCTTGATGGTTACCTGAAGGGTTCAAGCGTCCTGGTGTTCAACCACCAGAAACAGCCGGGTGTGCGGATCGACGAAGAGACCGTTCAAAGTATGCACGAAGCCCTAGGTTCGAAGGTAGGCAGCAAAATGTTCATCATCGCGCCGGCACTGGTCTTCGACTTCCAGCAAGACTACCTGACTCTGGACGGTGTGCGTTACTACGCTCTGCGCATTCCCTATTCCATCATTCACGAACTGCACCAACGAGATTTCACAGCGCTCAAGCAGCCAGCAGATGAGATGGCGGTAAATGACACCGTGGATGCAGTTGGTTTCGACTTCATCCGGCCACCCGAGTTGGAGTACGTGGCCCGAGCGAAAAAGCTAAAGGGCGAATTGTTCAGCGCGGGTGTGATCCTTATCAAGACATTCAGGAGCGAAGCCGTCGTCCGGGATTCAACGAAGAAGGCCAACCGCGAGACGCTTTCCATGATCATGCTCGACTATGACTTCGACACGGAATCAGACGTGTTCGACCTCGATGCGGTGTTTTATGCGGAAGCGATCCAGAAAGCAGAGTGGGAAGTGCGCTTCCCGCTCGAATCGGTTGGCAAACAGCTCATGGCAGTTTTCGTGGACATCTACGGCAACGAGGCGCGCGAGCTCATCCCGGCCAGCAAGTTCGGGTTGAACGAGGGGAAGGCGGCAGTCAAGCCCGCCAAGAAGGCACGAAAGAAATCTACTAAGTAAGCCACTATGACCACCAGAGGCGACAAACGCACATTTCGGAACGAAGACCTCATCTTAAAGGTCAGCGAGAACATCGACCCGAAAAAATGGGACGAGGCGCAGTATGAGTTATTTCTGGACGAGCTTTGCGGTTATCGGGAATATCAAAAGGAGGCTATCCGAACGACGTTGCGCTTTTTACTGGGTGGGAAATACGCCAACCTCCGAGCGCTAGCTAGGGAGAACTTCGAGGACAACGCTGAGTTGCAGGAGCGTTATGGATCATGGGTTGGGATGGAGAAGCAGCTTCAGTTGCCGGAACAACTCGCATGCTCGGTGGACCAAGCCACCGGAACGGGAAAGAGCTTCGTGCTCTACGGGCTTGCGCTAATCTTGCTGGCCGAGGGTGCGGTCGACCGGGTGCTCGTGCTCTGTCCATCTAACACTATAGAGGACGGCTTGCTGCGTAAGTTCCGAGAACTGGCCGGTAACAGTGATCTTCGCGATGCGATGCCCGACAGCGCGAAATTCAAGACGCCGAAGATCATCAACGCGTCGGAAAGCATCGTGGAGGGCTCGATCTGCGTTGAGAACTACCACGCAATTCTTGAAAACACCAAGTCATCGATCCGCGAGAGCTTGAAAGGCAAAGGGGCGAGAGTGGCAGTGCTCAATGACGAGGCGCATCACGTAGCCAACGCATCAGGTGCGACCTCCAAGCGATGGAAGGAATTCCTCGAACATGCCGACTACGGTTTCAGGATGGTGGTTGGCGCTTCCGGCACCTGCTACGTCGCTAACGACTACTTTGCGGACGTGGTTCACCGTTACTCACTACGCCAGGCTATTGAGGAGAAGTTCGTCAAGAAGGTGGAGTATGTGGACGAGCTTCCGCCAGCTGCGGAGAATCCCGAAGAGAAGTGGCAACTAGTTTACAACCGGCACAAGGACTGGAAGAAAAAACTCAAGTCCAGGGGCATCCGTCCGCTTACTATTGTGGTCACTAAAGGGATCGCCGACGCCGACCGCGTCGCGGAAGAATTGCGGGACTTTCTAAAAGGGTGGGAAAGCCTCACGGCCGATCAGGCGGCGGGAAAGGTTCTCTGCGTCACATCAGCAGCGAAGCACCTGCCAAATGTCGCCAAGCTCAGAACGGTGGACAGTCCGGCGAGCAAGGTGGAATGGATCGTGTCGGTCTCGATGCTCAGTGAAGGCTGGGACGTAAAGAACGTGTTCCAGATCGTTCCGCATGAAGAACGCGCCTTCAACAGCAAGCTGCTCATCGCTCAAGTGCTCGGGCGTGGCTTACGCAGGCCCGAGGGATGGAAGGGTGAGGAGCCAGTCGTCACCGTTTTCAATCACGATTCATGGTCGAACCGGATCAAGCATCTCGTGAATGAGATTCTCGAGATTGAGCGGCGGTTGACATCCACGGTGGACCCGGCTTCGCCTCATAATTTCGAACTGCACAATCTCGATTACACACGGGAAGAGGATGTCACGACCTATGCTAAGAAGGGCGAATACAAACTCTTCGAGGACGGCTACGTCGATCTTCCGACCCAAGTCGAAGCAGAGGATGTGATTGTGGGGTTTGAGCGCGCTGTAACCGGCGAGCACGTCAAATTCAAAACCACGATTCAGCACAAGACATGGACAGTTGAGGATGTCGCGGAGCAGATGTATCAGCGGCTGAAGTCGATTGATGACGAATCGAAGGATGCCGATGACCCGAGCGACCGAACGAGGTACGCGAAGAAGTTCCCACTGGCGAAGTGCGAAGCGATCGTCGCAGCGTCGCTGCAACAGGCAAAAATCAAGAGCGGCAAGATCACCGACGACAACCGCCAGAAGTTCTTGCAGGCGCTGGGGCCGCTCCGGCGCAAGGCGGCGAAGCGGGTAGTTTACAAGCTATCACCGAACGCGCTCGAATCGGTGAACACCTCCACCCGTCAGGTCGAGAGTTGTAGCGCAGCTGAGCTGCGGCGTGGGTCAAAGACTGTGTTTTATGTTCCGGGTTGCGAGAGCGCTCTGGTTGACGAGCAGAAGGAATTCTTCCGTGAAGTGGAAGATCCGGATGGGGACTTTCGTCTTGGGCGTGAGGCAGTCAGCAAGACGGCGGACTTCAAGACGGCGGCGAACCTCGTCATCGCCGACGCAATGCCCGAAAGGAAGTTTGTTCGTTTTCTGGTTACTCGAGAGAACGCGCAGCAAATTGATGCCTGGCTAAAGAACACGCCGATCGGCTTTTACTCGGTCGAATATGCCTGGAAGAAACGGAACACCCCAAAGCGTGGGGAGTTTAGCCCCGACTTTTTCATCAAGCAGGGCAAGAAGACCTTCGTTGTCGAGGTTAAGGGCGATGAGGAAATTGCGGACCCGTCCGCCGACAATATCAAGAAGCACGAATACGCTACGGACCACTTCAACCGGCTCAACCAGTGGCTTGCGAAGGCGAAGATTCCGACGCGTTATCAGTTCAACACGATTTCGCCGAAGAGCTACAACGTGTTCTTTCAGAAGCTCAGAGATGGCGGAGTTGTTGGTTTCCGTTCGGATTTGGATGTTGCCATCACGAAAGCGGCGAAGGCGGGAGGCTAAAGGTCGATAATCAGCCCGTGTAGCCGGAACGAACTGGACAACCAAGTGATCCGAGTTGAGATCAAACCAGAATTATTAAGCTGGGCCCGTGAGCGCGCGGGCTTAGAGGCTGCTGACCTCACTCATCGGTTTCCCAAGCTTGCGGCGTGGGAGGAAGGGACCGCCAGGCCAACGCTCAAACAAGTCGAGGATTTCGCCAAAGCCACCCATACGCCGGTCGGATTCTTGTTTCTTGCGGACCCGCCGGTGGAAAAAATTCCAATCCCCGATTTCCGTACCATCCGAAACAAAGCCATCGCACGTCCCAGTCCGGACCTGCTCGACATGATATACGTCTGCCAGCAGCGCCAGGAATGGTACCGCGACTTTGCGCGATCCGAACGAATTTCCTCACTCTCGTTTGTTGGATCTGCGAGCTTGCAGAGCAGTGTCGAGTCCATTGCGGCAATCATGCGCCACGCGTTGGGCTTTGATGTCGAACAACGTCGCCGAATGCCAACTTGGACTGACGCTCTGCGGCTCTTCATCGGCCAGGCTGATGAAGCTGGAATTATGGTCATGTGCAGCGGCGTGGTGCTGAACAATAACTACAGGCCGCTCGACCCGGAAGAATTTCGCGGCTTTGCGCTCTCGGATAGTCTTGCCCCGCTGGTATTCATAAACGGGGCTGACACGAGGGCCGCTCAGATGTTTACCCTCGCGCATGAACTCGCGCATATCTGGCTTGGCCAATCCGCCGTTTCGGACGCGCAAGCTTCGTTAGTACCAGACCATCAAGTCGAGCGTTGGTGCAACAATGTTGCTGCTGAACTCCTTGTGCCGCTTGAGATTCTCAAACAAGAGTATGACGGTGGTTTGAGTTTGAGGTCGGCGCTCGACCGTCTGGCCAGACTCTTCAAGGTTAGTACGTTAGTAATCCTCCGCCGAATTCATGATGCTGGCGGCCTCACTAAAGAAGAGTTCTGGCGCGAGTACGACAAGGAACTAAGACGACTGCTGGCAATTTCCAAGGGTAGCGGCGGAAACTTCTACTTGACCCAAGCGGCCCGCGTTAGCAAACGGTTCGCGCGCGCACTCGTGATAAGCACGCTTGAGGGGCAGACGCTCCACCGTGATGCCTTCCGTATGCTCGGCTTCGCAAAGTTTGACACCTTTCAGAAGTTAGGACGCAGCTTGGGAGTAATGGCGTAATGCCTTACTTGCTTGATGCCAATGTTTTCATTCAGGCCAAGCGCCTTCACTATGGAACGGACTTTTGTCCAGCGTTTTGGGACTGGCTGATTGCAAAGAATATGCCAACGAAGTATTCAGCATCGAGAAGGTTGGTGATGAGCTGCTGGCGGGCGGTGACGAGCTTGGAGATTGGGCGGATGATCGAGGATCTGGCTTTTTTCTGAAACCTGATCCAAAGCTGCTTACGGCGTTAAGTACAGTGAGCGCGTGGGCGGCTGGACAAAGTTATGAGCCCGCAGCGGTCAATACTTTTCTCTTGGTGGCGGATTACTACTTAGTCGCTCACGCACTCGCGAATGGTCACACAGTCGTAACTCACGAGATCGCTTCAACCTCGACGAAAAAGATTAAGATCCCTGACGCTTGCATTGGACTCGGCATCAAGTGCGTTACTCCTTACGAGATGTTACGAACTGAACGAGCTCGTTTCATTCTTGGGCCTACGCCATAGCCGCGACGGCTCTGATTTGGATCCCGCCTTCGACGAGAGCCGTCGGACGTCTTTCGATACCTCTGGTTTTAAGCCTTAAGTCACTTCTGCGACCAGAGTTCGTCTGAAATCCCCACGAACATTCGAACAATGACTACTATACGACTGCTTGCAGAGAAACGGAGTGTTCCAGCCAGGACGGCATGGTATCTCGCCGACCTCTGCGAAGCACTCGGCAAACAGGACCTGTTCAACTGGTGGTCATCCTCGCGGCTCAAGATCTTGGCGGAACAAGCACTCATCGAGAGCGCAATCTCTTCGAATCGTATTGAGGGTGTAACCGTCGATCAGTCTCGTGTAAAGGCCGTCGTTCTCGGCAAGTCTCTTCTGCGAGATCGAGACGAAGAGGAAGTGCGCGGCTATCGTGATGCGCTCAAGCTCATTCACGAACAAAGCGCGAAGCTGTCAGTTTCTGAGAAAACGATCCTGCGCCTTCATAGGTTAAGTCGGGCCAACATCGGCGATGCGGGCAAGTACAAGGAGAAGGACAGCGACATTATTGAGAAGTTACCGGACGGCCGAGTTCGGGTTCGCTTCAAGACAGTCACCGCGCGAAAGACACTGGCTGCAATGCATACGTTAATCGACGCGTGGGATGACAGCCTTGATGAGCGGGTGGTTCACCCCGCGATTGCGATGGCGGCGATGAATCTTGATTTCTTGTGCATTCATCCTTTCCGCGACGGCAATGGTCGCGTGTCTCGACTCTTGTTGCTCTTGCAGTGTTATCACCTGGGCTACGAAGTGGGGAGATACATTAGCCTTGAGCGAGTGATTGAGGAGAACAAAGACAGGTACTACGAGACGCTTGAACAAAGCTCCCAGGATTGGCACGAGGGCAAGCACGATCCCTGGCCCTACATCAATTATATTCTTTATGTTCTCAAGACAGCCTATCGCGAATTCGAAGAGTGTGTCGGCACGTTGTCAATTGCCCGTGGAGCTAAGACCTCCATGGTACTTGACGCTATCGAGCGTTTGCCGAGTAGCTTTAGAGTGGTCGATCTTGAGCGCGCCGCTCCCAACGTCACGCGAGACATGATTCGCGTGGTGCTGAACCGATTGAAGAAGGAGAGCAAGATCTACTGCGAGGGTTACGGAGCGGCTGCGGTTTGGCGAAAAGGCTCTAAGGAGAGGTAACAATAGAATGGTGGTAATGACTCACCACTGGTGGTAAGAAAGGTGGTAATAACTTGCCGGAAGAGTTCATGAAGATTAAGCCGATCAAGAACAATCGAGACTACCGTGAGGCGCTGAAGGAAATCGACCGGCTGATGAATGCCCGGCCAAACACACCGGAGGGTGATCGTCTCGATGTGTTGGTGACCTTGGTAGAGGCCTGGGAAGAGAAGCACTGTCCTATTGATTCGCCCGATCCGGTCGAGGCGATTTTGTACCGACATCCGGGGCTTTGATCTGATCTCGCGCAGACCGGTCTCCGACATGTCGTCAGGGTCAATTGAGACTCGGTTCATCGAGGTGAAGGGGCGGGCGGTGGTTGGTGAGATCGCTCTCACCGCTAACGAATACAAGACGGCCCAACGCCTTGGTGAAGACTATTGGCTCTACGTCGTGTTCAATTGCGCGTCGCAACCTCAAGTAACCGTCATTCAGAACCCCGCTCGCTTCGATTGGGAGCCGCTGTCAAAGATTGATTGCTACCGCATCGTCAGAAACGATTCTGAAGGATCACTAATTGATCAGGGTAAAAGTGCGAAACTGATGCAATGCTTTGGTCGAATCAAGCGGAAGTCGCGGCGATCGAGAGTGAGCAGGCGCGTGATGTTCAGTCGTTCCGCGATCGCAACGATCAACGCGTCTACAAAATCGACATTGGCGTCCGAATACTGGCGGAGGACTTCTGCGCAGCGAGAGTAATCCTCTTTAAGCGGAATTTCCAGAGTCAATTCGGTCTCTGCAAGAGCCGCGACGAAATCCGAAGCAGCTTCATGTCCAATGTCGCGTGCCAAAAGATATGCAACTTCTGTAATCGCTGGAATCGGTAGGACAATCGATTCGCGAATAGCTTCCAAAACGTGGATTGTTGCTTCGTGCTCTGCCTCTGCTGCGTTGAGTGATGCAAAGAGGAAGCCGGAGTCGAGGAGGACCGCCATTACTATTTCGTTGTCAGACCACTACGCTTGTCGATCTCAGCGCGCAGGATCTCGTCCGCGCGAACGGCAGTGTTACCTGGCCCACCTGAGTAGCGACCGGCCATTGACAATAACCACTTTGCGGCAGGTGACGTTTGATCTTCATTTGTGGATTGGGGTTCGGGTTCTTTTTCTCCAGGCAGGCTTTCTTGAAGCAGTCGGAGCACGCGGCGGCGTTCATCGACCGGCAATTTGAGGAGTTCTTCGATTTGTTCTCGCTGGATCATGGACGATTGATATTTTACCTAAGTGCGGAGCCGATGAACAGTACAAAGGGTACTACCTCTGAATAAGGGTATTAATGAAGGTAGGATCGTAGCCAAGATATGAACTTCACCTTGTTCCATATTGGCGAATGTAGCCATGGCGAGGAAAGGGTTAGACACTTTACGTTAGTATCTGCTCATCTTCAAAAAGTTGGCGCTTAGATGGCGCGCTTCTGGAAAAGACTGTACCCTTACCTAGATCACTCTGACGGCTGCAAGGCCCATTTATATTGGGTAATACGAAGAAGTCAGGTTAGGTCCAAGGCCACTTTGAGGTCTTGAAAACCGCCGGCCGAAAGGCTATGCAGGTTCGAGTCCTGTCCCCTCCGCCAGTTTCCTCCGCGTCCGAGTGTCCCTCCGTCGGTCCACCCGGTAGGGGTGCAATGTTTACAGCCCGCGAGTCCCAAAAAATCCTTACCCGTTCGGAGGAGCGGAACCCAGCTTGAGAGGTATCTTTCCAGCAACTTTCCGCTCCTCCGAACGGCGTTAATGTTGTGTGGGGCTCAAGTCTATAAATATCTCACTCCTAACGGAGTGAAAACCGTGATCACGAGAAAAAGGCTAAATAGGTAATGCCTATTTAATTGGAATTGAATTAGGTAACGAAGACCTCACTAGATTCCAAAATCCCTCGATGATCCTTAATGCGAAGTGTGACAGCACGAACCGGCCATGGTAGACTCTCGTTGCGAAATTCAGTGCAGATTTAGCAACGGAGCAACAGATGAAACTTACGCGCGATATTCAGAGCCTCAGCACATTCAAACGCGACACCGCTAAGCTCGTTCGTCAGTTGAAAAAGACTGGGCAGCCGGTTGTCCTAACAGTTAACGGTAAAGCCGAGCTGGTTGTTCAGGACGCTGAGAGTTATCAGAGACTCCTGGAAGCGCAGGACAGAATGGAAGCCATCGAAGGTATAAAGCGTGGACTGGAAAGCATGAAACGAAACGCCGGCAAACCGGCCGAAAAGTTCTTCCAGGAATTCTTTTCCGAGAAGGGGATCGCGGAACGCGAATGAAGCGCTACGCTGTTGTCTTCGCGGAATCAGCTCAGGCAGACGTGCGCAGATCTTATGAATGGGGTTGTCGGGTTTGGGGCAAACGGGAGGCGCAACAATGGGCCCGACAACTGCGAACAGCAGTCTCAAAACAACTCGCCGTCCTGCCGAAAGGCTTTCCGCTTGCGCCTGAAGATGACGAATTCTCCGAACAAATCCGTCAGATGGTTGTTGGCCGTTATCGCCTGTTGTTTACCATCAAAGGGCGCACGGTTCATGTGCTCCACGTTCGAGGCGCATATGTGGAAGCGATTCGATCTGGCTGAAGGTGATCACTAACGGCGATACCGGACGATCATCTTAGAGTCGTGCTTTGGCAGAATGCTGGGCCGTGGTAAGGATGCCAAGTGGGAGAAGACGGCAAAGTGGGAATTAGGTAATAACTAGTTAATTGGGTACTAAATTGGGTAATTCAACGATTTAAGCTGAGAACTTGGTTCCCTGTTCTCGTGGTTGACTGTGGTTGGCGTCAATAATATGACCAGGAAAATTGGCAGAAACGATCCGTGCCCCTGCGGGAGCGGACGAAAATACAAAAAGTGCTGTCAAGTAAAAGTGGACGAAACGGATTTTCACTACCGGCGCTGGCGGCTGGTCGAGGCCGGCTTGATCCCAGAGCTACTCGCTTACGCTCTTGAGACACTGGGTCCCGAGGCAATTGAAGATGCCTGGAGTGAATTTCACGACCACGAGCCCGAAGACGACTACGATCCGGAATCACCAATAAATACCAGCTTCATGCCGTGGTTTTTGTTCAACTGGATTCATGAGACGATACTACCCGGTTCTGAGGACTTCTCAGCGACGACCATCGCTGCATCCTTTCTCACTGAACATAGCCCCAGTGCCGACGAAGAGCAGCTCATTGTTAGCGCTATTCAAACTCCTTACACCTTGTGCGAAGTGGTAGAGGTAGCGCCGGGAGCGGGGATGACTCTGTTTGATCTTCTTCGTCGTGTCAGATACGAAGTCATCGAGCGCTCGGCCTCGCAAACCCTCAAGAGAGGCGAGATTATCTACTGCGCGACGACCCATCTGACCGGCATCACCTCAAACATCGGCACCAGCCCATACGCTCTCCGGCCGACATCCAAGCGAGACATCCTGGAATTGCGAAAGTGGATGATTGACCAGAGCGGTGACGCGGAAATCACAGAAGATCATCTGGCCGTTTTTGAGGCCGACATACGCGGTCTCTATCTCGATGCAGTGAAGGCGATGTTCCGGCCGCCCCAATTAGCGAATACCGACAATGATCCGCTGTTACCGCAAAAGGTTTATTTCGACATCGAGTCGGCCGAAGCAGCGTTTCACGCCTTGAAAGATCTGGCGGAAGGCGTCCCGGTAGATGAGTTGCGCGCAGAAGCGACGTCAGCGGACGGTCAAGTTGTAAAAGCGGAGATTCCCTGGCTGGGTGGTACTGAGGAAGCGCGAATGCGGCTCGGTGGTCCGGTATTGCTCGGGACGATCAACATAGAGAATCGTAAGTTGATAGTGAGTGTTAACTCAAACAGACGTGCAGAAACGATACGCCGTCTGATCGAAGAACGATTGGGCCGCGACGCAGCATACAAGTCAACTCTACTTGAGCCGATTGAGTCGGAGGTTGAAAAGGCGTGGGCAGCGGCGGCAAGCACAGCCGCTGGCCGCTCATCAGGCATATCGGCCGCCGAGTGGGCCGGAGAGAACTGAAAAGACCGGTGTAATTTCGCTTGCCGACGCGCCTCCGGAGTTGCGTTTGAGGCTGGAAGAAACCGCGCGTCAACACTGGATCGCGTGGATGGATCTTCCGGTCCCAGCCCTTAACAATATGACTCCACGGGAAGCCGCAAAGACAGAAGAAGGCAGGGACCTGCTTGAAAGTTTGCTTTTGTATTACGAGAGTCATGATGATGAACCTAACGAGAACCTGATGCGTCCTGACTTGGCCTCGTTGCGGCGCGAGCTGGGAATGGAAGTTTAGGCAACGAGCGTGGAACGTCAAAAGAGGAAAAGAAAAAAGCTCTGGCTCCCCGAGCGATACGGACGAATCGTTCGGCTCGCATTCAGTCTGCTCGTTCCTGGTTGAAGACTTACACTGGCAAGAACGTTGCTAGCGGGTTACCGGAAGCATTTCGGAATTCATTGGGTTTGCGCATTTAAAGAGCTCGAATTGCTTGGAATCAAAATAGACACTGGTACAAGGATAGAGCCCCAGGAAATCCCGTTCTAGAAGCAACTTCGATAACGGCAGATAACAGAACCGCCAATTTCATCTTCTATGAAAAAGTCGGAAGACATCAAGGTCTTCATTTCGCATCGCGACTCCAAATGCGATGAATGCGGCGAGGAGTTGGGCAGGAAAGCGTGGATTACTCTGGAGGAGAACAAGGGTGCTCTGTGCCTGGCGTGCGCGGATCTGGACGAATTGGTCTTTCTTCCGACCGGCGATGCGGCGTTAACCAGGCGCGCACGGAAGCATTCGGTGCTTTCAGCGGTGGTTCTTAAATTCAGCAGAGCGCGGAGGCGATACGAGCGTCAGGGACTGTTAGTTGAAGAGAGCGCCTTGAATCAGGCAGAAGCTGAATGCCTGGCCGACGTGGAAGTCAGAGAGCGTCGCGCCGAGCGGGAAAGGGAACGACGAGCGGAGTTGGACCAAAGCTATGTGGAACAGTTTGCCAAACGAATCCGCGAACTTTTCCCCGCCTGTCCGGCTCGACGAGAGTTGCAGATCGCCGAACATGCTTGTCGCAAATACAGTGGGCGCATCGGTCGTTCAGCGGCAGCTAAGAGCTTTGACGAAGCCGCCGTACTGCTGGCGGTAGCAGCGCATATTCGACACCGCGAGACAAATTACGATGAACTGCTGGCAGTAGAATGGGAGCGCGCAGACGCGAGAGCGCAGGTCAAATACCAGGTTGATGAAGTATTGGCGCGTTGGCAAGGCGGAGGCTGAGCTAGCAGGAACTGAAAGTCAAAGATCGAATGGTGGCGATTCGTTGCGCGAGTTTTGCTATCACACCAGCCACTTTTAAAAAAGCCCGCTGGGTGGCAATTTTGGTCAAGTCATCCCGCACCTCGAAGTGGGCTGTCACTTCAAAGATGCGCTTGTCTCAATCGGGGGCTATAATCCGGTAGAGGTATCTCAATCATGTCGCTAGTAATCGAAGACAAGGAAATCGGGCAGCTTCCAATCAGCATTGATCCGGAAATCCTTAGTGGCACTCCTGTCTTTCGCGGCACTCGCGTTCCGGTTGATGCCCTGATCAGCAATCTCGAGGTTGGGCTGACATTGGACGATTTTTTGGAGAACTTTCCCACGGTCACCCGCGAACAGGCTTTAAAGGTCCTCGGCTTTTCGCGTTCCACGCTCCAACGACTAGCTGAGTCGAGATGAAAGTCCTCCTGGATGAGTGCACGCCGCGCATCCTGAAGCGTTTGCTCTCCAGTTTCGATATTGTCACCGTGCAGGAATTGGGATGGACAGGGATTAAGAATGGTGAGTTGCTCGCCCGAGCCGAAGAGCAATTTGATGTTCTTGTTACGACCGATAAGAATCTGCGTTATCAACAGAACCTGTCGAGCAGGAGACTAGCAATCATTGAGTTGCCGACCAATCAAGTTCCCGTTGTTGCGCAGCTTGCGACGGCAGTCCAAGAGGCCTTGGCGGCCATATCAGCAGGCGACTTCGTCGAAATCCCCTTGCCTTGATTTGCGTAGGCTGTCTCGGTCATTTTCTGAAAAGACCGCTGACCAGCGACTTCTTTCAGAGTTGGCGCTTGGATGGCGCGCAGATGGAAAAGACTTAGCTCTTGGCGAAACGGTCAGGTCGCTACCGCTTCGTGCTCTGTTCTTGAGTGGTTGATGCGACGTCGACTGGCATTGGATGGAGAGCGGGGCGCCCACGGAGTGACGCCCCTACAGTCCCCCCTATTCGCAATCTGCCACAGAGATATGCGACGGCATTATGCTTTGGCAGCAGCCGTAGCCGCTTCGTCCAGAATCTTCGCGGCTCTGCCCGCGTCAGCTACGCCGAAGATCAACAAGGGCTCCTTCGAGCCTGGTTCAATCCCGGTGTAGGCATAGTTAATGTTGACGTTGGCTTCCCCGAGCTTGGAAGCGGCTCGCGCTAACTCACCTGGCCGATGTGGTAGCTTGACCTGAGCTACTTGCGCCTCAGTATATTCGAGCTTCTGGTTATCGAAAACCGACTTCGTTGTCGTTGGATTATCCACGACCAAGCGGACCTGGCTCTTTCCCTCTAAGGGAATTGATTGGAAAGCCAGAATGTTCACTCCACGATCAGCTAGCGTTCGGCAGATCTTACCGAGAGTGCCTGGCTGATCCTCCATTCGAACGGAAAACTCTAATGTTGTTGGCATGTGAATTAACCTCCTTATAGCCGGAGGTTCCGAGGGAACGCAGGGTGCGTTCCTGCGAAACCATATACTGTCGGGTTTCGACTTATTGTTTATGAAATCATACGACTGGATCGGTTGCACTTCAAGCGCAGGAAGATAAGAAATCTACTTCAATGTTGAGTGGCAATAAATAACTCACCGCCAAAGACGCACGACCAAGTTGGCGCTTAGATGGCGCGCTGATGGAAATGACTCTACTATTACCTGGATCACTTTGATGGCTGCACACCCTGTTTATATTGGTAAATCCCTAGTGGTAGGATCAGGTTCAAGACCGACTTTGAGGTCTTGAAAACCGCCGGCCGAAAGGCTATGCAGGTTCGAGTCCTGTCCCCTCCGCCTGTATCATTGCCAATTTCCGATTGCCAATTGCCAATTGGCTTCCATTCTGAAAATCCATCCTTTCCTGGCCCGGTATCGCTTCAAGCCAACGTCTCTACTGCTGGTGAACCCTAACCACTCACTACCTCGACTGCAACATCGACCAAGGTACAACCCTATCGTTAGTGGCTGAAATCTTGCAGTCTTAAAACGCCGTGTGATCCATCATTCCATTGACACCGACAAAAGTAGAGGGTCACAATGCGCCCGATTCACCACACAACTGAACCAGGAAACGAAAGGAGACCTATGCCTTCTATATCAGGATCTTTCTCAGGAGGAGTTACGAAACAGTTCGGAATCCCACTTACCGACTTGCCCAACCACTCGATGGGCATTGCCGAGGTCAGTGGTACGCAGAAATCAGACGATCCGCTGTGGAACGAGGCGAGTATTACCTACTGGGGCGTAACCGAGTTGCTCGACGGCGAGGGCACGCAGCGCGGCTACTACAACAATGTCCACGGCGATAAAGGACGCGACTGGGGCACCTTTGAGGGCAAAGTGACCAACGATGGAATGGTCGTTGAAGGCACCTGGAAATTCGCCGGCGGCGATGGCGAGTTTCGTGGCATCTCCGGCGGCGGCACCTTTAAGGTCGTGGCGAAATCTGAGACTGAGCTCGAAGCGACCTGGGATGGCGCCTACGAACTCGCTAGGACGCAGACAGCCTGAAGCAAAATCTCAACGGTCCGCATCAAGCCACTTCAACAAGCGTGGAGGCACCGATATGAATACTGGTGCTTATCCGCCGTTGTCTTTTCAAGGACCTCGCTAGTCACAGCCCCCATATCCCGCAGATTGCCGTCGTGAATGGGCGATCGTGTCAAGCATCAAAACTTAAGAAAGAACGATCCACGAAATATCACTAAATGGATTTCTTCGTGTTCGTTCGTGTGGGTTCGTGGATCGACCTTTGTTGTTTACTCCTAACAATTTGTGCAGCAAACGAACGGCACTTCAGTCAGGGGAGACGTGCGTAGAATGCGGCGTTGACCTAAGGCGTCGCTTGCAGGGCTCGGGCCTTGCTCGCGATCTACATCCTGTCGGCCAACGGGCTGACCCAAAGCTTCACGTGCCGGCATTCGAAACAGTCTTTGCCCACCAAGAATCTCTTCACGCACTCGCGCCAGAAACTCTCGCATCTCAGGTTGAGCTGATTCGGAAACATGATCGTTGAAATTGGTAATCGTTGGCAGAAACTCGACCACCAGCACACTCAACGGTGAATCTCCGGGCAAGCCGTACACATCCAACAACTGCGCAACCTCATTGTTGCTCCACGCTGCCGTACCATATTTCGTGGCGGACTTGTTCACCTGTTCCGTCTCCGCGAATTTGAAGAGGTGCGTGAATTTGCCGTAGTCGAGCTCGTCTTTCCAGTTCTTGACGTTGAGGTTCTTGAGCAACACCCGTTGTTTATCGTCGTACTTCAGGAACCAATTAACGTCGCGGTCCCGCTCGATCTGAATACGCCAGTCGAGCTGTTTGTCGTCTAGAAGGATATTGCGGTAGTCGCGATTGTCTGCCTGCTTCACCTGAGCGTAGAGCAGACACCACAACTGCGTGCGCGGAGGGTCGGCAGTTACGTTCTTGCCTTTGAATACAGCCACTGCGTATGGCGCCGCCACGGTCAACTTTTCTTCATCGCGATCGACCATGCACGTGAGCGCCGGCGCAGGATGTTGGATGCCAGTAACGCGCAAAGGACGACCATAACGACCCTGCGCCGTTGACCAAACCATGTCATCTTTCTCCGGCGTACTGGCATCTCGGTAGTGGCCTACACGAAATTCATAGGTGAAGAAACCAAACATCTCATCAGCATTAGCATGCAGGCCTTTTGGCAAAGGCAAGAGGTAATGTCGATTGCTGTCAGTCGCCTTCTCCATTGGCTGCATTGCTCGCAGGCCAGCCTGGTCGTTGGTGGAGTTTTTAGTCACCGCAGTGATGTATTCCGGATCAATCGGTAGCGGTGGATCCTGCGAAGCTACGAACAGCTCGGGGTGATTGTTGCTGATGAGCTGATCTGGCGAGTAAATCAGTACGCGCGCGAAAAAGGTGTCGTTAGGATCGTCAATCGGTTCGGCAAACTCGACCCAGAGCGAACGCCGCCGTGGCTCGGTCGCTGAATACTTCGCGTTGCGCCCGTAGGGCGAGAGCGCAATACCAGCGGACACGATCTTTGGTACCTGAGACGGAGTTGTTGTGATCGGCAGACGCGCATCCTGCTTTTCATTCCCATCTCGGTTCGCCGCATGGTCGGCTTTGAATTTGGTTTCTATCGTGTATTTAACTTCCAGAGTGTCTGGAAACCGCGGCTTGTCCGGAATCGGTGGCGGCGGTGGAGGATTAGGGACCGGCTGCAAGCGCTGGTTCTTTGGTTCTACTGCATCTATGAATACCAGCCTTGTGTAGTTGCGCTTGGAATCCATCAAACACTCAAATGGCGCCGTGTGCCGGATCTCGATATCGCCCACTTCGGCCTTCTCGGTTTCGGTCGCCGGCTTATCGTGGGTGAAGAGTTTCTCGCGATTGATTACAAAGGCGCGGTCATCCAGCCCATCCCAGGTCCAATCCCGATCGATCTGAACACTGAAGCAGCAAAGCCAGTGATTAATCAAATCGCCTTTTGACGCAAACGTCAGCGAGGAATTCTCCGGCGACAAAACATGCCTGATGCGGTTTGAGCAGCCAAATTGAACTCGCTCTCCTTTCGCACCCATTAGCGTTAGTCCATTGCTTTCAAGTCCCAGTTGTTTCGCCAAACGTTGAACGATGTCGGGAGGCCGGGCGATCTCTTTGCCCAGCAACAGGCCGACAGCTGTACCGTCAAAAACCTGCGGTGGATCAGGTTGGAGGAAGATTCCCTGAAGTCTGGGGACACCAACGACGTCCAGAAAGAGGTCTTCCTCATTGTCGGATGGTTTGTACATCATCATCTGAATGATATGACCGTAACGCACGTCCTGTTCGTGATCGTCATCGTTGATGAGACCGTAGTAATTCGCATTGCTCGGTTTGTTTTCGCAGACAGCCCTGATGGTAAGCCTCACTGTCCGCGCGGTGGGCACGACAATCTCTTGTAAGTTACTGACGTCGGCAGGCAGACCAAGGTCGCCGGCCAGATCTACCTCATCGCCAGTGTGAAGCACATGACAATCGCGGTAGACAATCGGAATGTTCAGGAATGCGTCGAAATCGGCCTCCACGTTGACCGGTGGAAATGAGCAATGAGTTGTGTACAGGTGAACATAATTTTCTTTACCTGACACACTCAGCAAATTGTCCATCTTCAGCGTCTGAATTTCGACCGTGATCTCCAAACGATCCACGTCCGGATCGGAAACACCGAACGCGTGTCCGGGCGCCCCCGGTGCCGAGGCCGCTTGTGACGCGGCGATCAGATTAGCGACCGCGTCGGCATATTTGCGTGTGTAGACTGCCGCGGGATAACCGAGCAAGGGCCTGCGGACGTCGATCTTAGGGATCTCGGAGACCTCGTCTGTATCTGCATCAAGATTCTCAATTCGCGGTTGGTTGGGCGCGACGTAACGCCGAAAGCGGCGTTGCACAGTGTTCGAAGGCGTCTTGTGAATCGGGTGCTTATCGATCTCGCTACCGCCGCCACTCAGATCACGGAGTCGCACTCTGAACTCGTAGAGTCCACCGTAGCGCAGTTCAGCCTCGATTGGTCCGGCTTCGTAAAGATCATTCAGTTTGTTCTCCGGCTTGCCGGATACGCCTGTGTGCGGATCTTTTTTAACGTCACCGGTGGTTTGATAGATCCGCGCGGCATCGTTGTCAGGCAAGACCATGCTGTGGCCGTTCCAGTTAGCAAAATACATTGGCAACCAGAAGCTCTTGTTCTCGTTGCCGTCCAGTTGGGCCGGGTACACCTGATAAGGAAGGTCGCCTTCGAAGTCTCCAAGTGAGATGGCCTGAGGTTGCGCCGGTACCGTCAGATCCACCTTGTTCGTCACAGCGTTCAACGAGTTCCAGGAATTCTCGGGACCGGGAGCGGCAACTGCTTCACGCGCGTCGATGGAATAGCCAAAGACACCCAGCATTGCATCGAGCCTTTTGCTCGCGTCTTTGACGACGGTGGGATCAGCCGTCATCTGTCGCATGTACCAGATCAGAATCTGTTCATCATCCCAGCCCAAACGGAAGCCGACATCCTTCACCGGAGGACCGCCATCGCTGTCTTCCTTGAGCAGATCGCGGCTGCGCGGTTGACGGGCGTGCACGATTTTCGCGAAGCCGTCGTCGTAGGCCGCGGCTTCCATGAACAACTCATCGTAGTCTCCGTCGGCTAAGGGAATTGGATCGGTTGGTTTTTCCTTAAACAGGACCGGAAACAAGAGTGGCGCAAACACCTGCCGCTCCTTACCAAATTCAAGCGCGGGAATACGAGCGGCATAACGTTTAATAAAATACTTGCTGGCTTGTTGCTGAGTCAGGTAATCGCTGCCGGCGGCGAGATCTATGTAGAGCCAACCTCCCTGAGGAAAGTGTGTGGCGTTGATAGCAACGCTAGTGTCATAGATCATTCCCAACTGCTCCGCCAAGAGCCGTTGTTTTATGGCGTAAGCAAAAACTTTCCCCCAGGTGATTTCGTCAGGGCTGCGTTTGAAGCCATCAACGAGCCCGGCGTCGCGTACGGCGCAACGATAACTGTCGTCGGTGACGGCGTTGCGGGTGCGGGGCGTGGTGAAGTTGAAAGCCTGGCGATAACTCAGTGGCAGGTACTTCCTGATGGTCAGTTCCGCAGGCTTAGTCGCTGTGGCGGCGACGCCGGCTTCGAGATCTTTGTTGCTGCGATCGCGGTCGGTGATTTTGAAACTGTCACCGAGTGCGACGAAGAGGTCTCTGGCATTGGCGGGTGCGGCAGTAGGCAAAGGTCTCGTGTCGTGAGTCAGCTCATCGTAAGGAAAGTTGTTCAGGCCGCTGATGATGCTCGCTTCGAATGTAAGGGCTGCATCCGCAAATGCCGGAACCGGATCCGGAATGATGGGGTGCTGCTCGATTGCGGGCTCCAACGGGTTTTGATTACGAGGCATCAGCACGATGCGAAGTGATAATCGTGTCCCCCCGTCGTAGAACTGAGGGAAAGGTAAAAGTGTGAATCTGGTTTCGCTTTTCATATGCCACCCTTAGAGAATTTCGAATTGCGAATTTCGAATTTCGAATTTCTTTATGTCGTGAGCGTCGATTCGCCTCGAATGGACTCTTAGTTCCAGCCAGACGAAATTCGAAATTCGAAATTCGAAATCCGAAATTTGATCACGCGATCTGTCGCCGCTCCTCCCACGATTCAGATATCGTGATGTCGATTATCCAGAACACGGTTATCTCCAGAGCGAAACTCACCTGCGCCGCCAGGTCGGTTCGTTTCTCCGGTTCATTTCTGGCAACCGTTCCCTTGGCCTCGATGGTTATGGTCACTGAAATGAGGCCGCTCAGGATCTCAGCGTGCCCCTGGAACAACAGGAAGGCGCTGACATTCAGATTCTTGGAATCCATGTAGATCTCAACGCCCACGATGTACATAACGCTGACGTTAAGAATCACCGGCAACCCGACAACGATCTGTGCGCCGAAGCCGAATTTCATCCTCAGGAACGGACCGGTCTTGGTGTCAGCACCGAAGTCGAGGTTCGCCTGACCGACTGCGTAGATCGTCGCAATCGAGAGCGACACACACATCACCGACAGCCGGCCATAAAACCCGAGATAGCCGCCGGCAGACGGCAAGAGTTGTTTCGCGTCGGTGGTTACCTGGAGGGCTGAATTGAAATAGGCGCCCAACTTCAACCCCGCTTCCAACTTCAGCGGCATGTTGGAATCGTTGTAGAGGATCCCCGGCGGGAAACGGAGCAAGGGAATTTCTTTCGAGGCCTCAAACTTATATTCCCAGCAGCCGGCTTTATTACTCATTGCCAGCTTTACACCCTTGCCCACGGCCCCCGAGTAATCTTCACCCGAGAGCTTCTGCAATATCTCCAGGATGTCCATCACGGTTTCGAGCTCCGGGGCAAATTCGATCTGCGGCCGCGGCACTTCGCCCATTCCGCCTCCACCAAACGAAGTCTCCGAGCCTTTCTTAGCGTCCCAGTTTCCCTTGATGGTCATCAGTCGTTTGATAAACGCCAGATCGACTACCAGAGACACGTTGCTCATCCTGCTCTTCCATTTGTCGGCCACGGTCGGCGCAAACGAATCCACGTCGAAATTAAGTTTGCCGTCACTGGGGCCCGCCGCTTTGTATTCGATATAGATTCGGAATGAGTTGGCAATATTGATGAGGTCCCAGTGGTCAGGAAGCGGGAAGTCGGGAAACTTCTTCAGGAGCTTGTAGCCCTGTTCCTGAAGCTTGTTGATCTGCATCACCTCCATGGCGGCCTTGGTGCCGTCGACAAAACCACTCGGAGCGAATTGATCGGCGCCGAGCTTGTCTTTGATCAGCGCGATGGCCTCACCAAAGTTGGTGACTCCGTCCTTGATGTTTGGAAACACCGCTTTGGAGTTGACGAGACGGAAAGCGTCCACGAATAACGGCGGCGTTTTGCTCAGGAGCTTCTTAACGCCATCTGCAAACGCGGGCGTCAGGAACAGACACTTCTGAGTGTCGGTGCTGTGAAGAAAGCCATAGTTGATAGTTGAACCGACGGGAGCACGCAGTAACTCAGTCGGATCAGCGATCCGCAGCAGTTGAGTTGTTGGATCTGGATCCACAACCAATTGCCCGTCCAACTTGGTGCGTTTGATAATCTCGAGTACGTCGCCGGTCGGAGTGAAAATCAGACCTTTGGGCTTTCTCAGTTTGCCGATCCGAATCAGAGGGACGCTTAGGTCTTGCGGTACCGGACTGACATCGCCGCTGCCGTGTTCATGTTTGACGAGACTCCAGGAACCGTCCTTGGGTAGGATCACGTTACCGCGGCCGGCCGCCGCGAATATGATATCCGTTCCATTTGCACCGAAGGAGTTGCTCACATCGAAGCGGTTTATCCGCATCTCCTGACCGCTCTTGCCGATGTTCAATACTGTGTCGACAGGACCACCAATGGTGCCCATCTGACTGGCAATCATTGCCTTGAAAACTTCCTTGGGGATGGGCATTCCGCGTGGCGCCAGTTGTACAAAACCCAGAATCCCTTTTGACGGAACCAGCTTCGTCGGCTTCTGCTTAATCTCCTTCGTCACGTAACCGCTAACCGGATTCTCCAGTTCTACGTCGGCATTGAAGTAGACGGGCTGGAGTTCGAAGTCAGTTGGGACGTTGACGCCGGGAAATGTCCGCTCTCGGCCGTCTTTTTCGTCCAGGTACTTCTCGCCGTTCTTGAACGTCAATTTCCCTTTGAAGGGTTTGATGTCAGGCGTTTCTTTAATTTCCTTGATGTTGAATAAGCTGCAAACGACGCCCGGGTGGATCTCATACGGGGAGTCCCTGGGTACCGGTAATAACTTGCCAGCTTGTTCTTCGTTGGCATAGTAAGAGAAGTCAAACTTGCCATCGCTCTCTGCCTTCCAGCCACTGTCATGTCGATAGACGTAGTTAGTTGACGTTCTCAGGAGAGTGATCGTGCGCACCACGCGGATGCCCCACGGATACATGAGACTACGCACCTGAATGATTTCGTGACTACAACGGCCCAGGAAAACATCAAACTTCGCCTGACTGGTGGCGGCAATCGTGGCTTTGGGATTCAGCCAGTTACTCAAGATGCTCGCGCCATACCCACTCAGATCCATTCGGGTCAGAGGCACTCCACGTGGACGGAAAATGTCGCCGGGGTTCTTGGGCATAAACTCGCCGTTGAAGATCCTGGTCACACTGCGGCCCAGTGTGCTGGCGCCTTGTTGGGAGCCATCAAACTCGAGAACGTTGTTCACCTGCACCGTGAAACCGACGAACATGCTGCTTTCGCCTACCACTGGCGACTCGCCGGCAATCAACTCCAGTTGCCGAGCACCTTTCAGATCGTTTTCAAACGACCGAGGCGCCAGCAACAGGTCAGTCCCTTTTTGCTTGATGCCTTCGTTGACGAACTCCTTTTGCAGAAGGGCCAAAGCACGCATGCCGAATGGAAGGGTGAACAATGCCAGGGCGAAGAATTTGTTGTCTTCGTCATAGGACTCGACCAAAAAGTCAGTAAGCGGAATCGGGGCCAGCGCCACTTGTTCAGAACTGCTGTTGAGTATGCGTGCCGGTCCGCCGTCGTCCGGGTAGTAATTGAACCCTGCTGAAGGATCACCCTTAACTGATGGCGGCGTTAGATTGAAGACCGGCTCCCAGGAGATCGGTGGAACCGTGAAGGCGCGGACATTTCTGCCGTTACTAACTACATCCATGCCTTTGACCTGCAATGGAAATCCAGCCATCGATTGTTCCGCACTGGGAACCACATTGTGTGTCCTCATCATCAACAAACGGCGATCCCCAAACGAACCGAAACTGACTCCCATGAGATCAGCGTTGGTGCTGACATCGAGGAGGGCAAATACATCCTGGGCCCAAAGCCTTGTGTTCGTTTCCCAGACCTCACCATAGTCAGGCAGGTCGGTAGTCTGATCTTCATCACCGATAACGACTTCACCCTCTACGTGCATCATCTCGGCAGACGCTGGTTCGGGGCTGCCAGTAACGGGGCCGATCTCCGGCACCGGAGCGGTCTCCGCCATTTGGAATTGGTTTTGAAGCGGCGCGAAATGGAATGAGACGTTGACCTTATCGTCGGGATTCTCTGCGGGAGTGTTGGTTGGTTCCCAGGTCACCTGACAGGTGAGCCACATCGAGATTGCTGAACCGGCCGAGAAAGACAGGGCGAATCTATTGGCCGCTTGTTCGCGAAACTGCCGCTTCAGAATTCCCAGATTCGCAGCGTAAGGGTCAGGTAGCGTCGGCACGTAGGCATACATGCCGAACGTAAGATAAAGGAAGCCATGAGTAACTTTGACGAAGTCATCGGCCAATCGTCCGAACAGAACACAGCCGTTGACCGGCGTCACTTTGAACAGTGCGTTTCGCAGCGCCAGGGCGATCGGTTTTGGGAAAACCGGAGGCTTCTTGGTCAGGTCAAAAGAGTCGACCAGAATGTTGTCGTCAAAAAGAGACACCAATCGGTCCGCCTTGTTGACTGAGAGGATCACGACCGAGTTTTTTGAGTGAATCGCCAGCGCCGCGCCGGCCACCGTCACCGGCCGATCAATTCTCGCGTCCCCGTGGCCCAGAATCATCAGAGCTTCAGTGCCATTGGCAAACGTGAAATAGAAAAACGGAGTCGTTTTTGGGTATATAACTTCGACGGTCGTGCCAAAGGCATTCAAGTCGTCTTTCCACAGGTTAAAGACTTGTCGACAAAACACATTGCTCGCCGCCACGTCAGAGATGCTGATGCGACCGGGCTCCGCCATCACCAGTGGTTCAGTCAGATTGAGGCTTCCATCTTCCAAACCGTTCCAGTTGTTAGTGAGTCCTTCACCGCATTTGATCAGTAACGCCCCCGCTCCTGCGGCAGGTGTGGGATTCAAGATATCGATGGGCGCCGACGGTAGTGCCCAGGCACTTAGCCTGATGCGTGCCCTTCCTCTGACGGTATGAAACGGAGACTTGCAGGATCGGATCTCGAAGGCCCGTTCTGAACAATCAAGCGGAATGAAAACGCGGTGAGTCAGATTGTCGTAGGAGCCTTGGGGCGATCTGTTCCATTCAAAGGAGGCCGCGTGACCGAACACGTTCCAGCGCGCACTGGCAACTTCGTCAACGGTGCTGCCCGCAGCCGAAAAATGAAAAGACACAGTCTCGGGTAGTTGAACGCTCGAGTCGCGAGAGTCAACTCCGTAGGGACTCGTCGGGTCAGCATCGGTCACAGCAGGTTGTTGTAATTGCAGCCGGACAGTGACGACGGTTCCTGGCATCACAGTCAGTTTGCCGTTCAGTGTCTGTGGGGGTGCGCTGAGCGTCACCAACCCACCACTAATAGTCAGGCCTGTGTAAAACCCCGACGGCGCGTTAGGAGCCAATAGCTCCGAGTTGATCCAGATACTGCCCGCCGGCAAACGGTACGAAGTCGAAGGGTTAACACTGAAAGGCAGGAAATTACTTAACGAGAGCAAACCGGAACGCACCTTGAAGAGCAACGCCGGATCTGGCTTGTTGTGCAGGTAGAGGGCAACAAGCTTTTCAATCCGGAAGAAGTCGAACCAGAACTGACGTCCATCTATGCGTGTGAACGGACCCAGAGTGGTTTCGACAGCTGCGCCTCCAGCCCAAAGCGGCACGGAAGCGTGCAGTTGTGTACTGCGGGCCGGTACCTCTCTGACAAATACTCTGAACTCCGGCTCCCCGCCGCGCGTGGCTGCTGCCTCGGCGAAAGACTGCAGCGCTTCGAAACGAGACGATGGAATGTTCGCGGCCGAGAATAAGTCCGCATTTTCGAATGCGAAGCTACTGCTTTTCAGATTTTGCACGTCTTCGGGGAGGAGCGAGCGCGAGAGCAAACGATTAAGTTTTTCAATCTCTTTCTCATCGCGTTCTGCGCGTGCTTGAAGATGACCGGAAAGGCTGGAGAGTAGTGTCTGCAATTTTTCGGTGTTCATGGTGGATCACTTTGCGGACGGTGAAGTACTAAATCCTCGAGAAATGGCTGGGTGCGATTTTAGTCGGGAGTACCCTGGTCCCACGTGGGGCCAATTATGCGAGAAAGGCCTTGGCCGGGAAAAGCCGTCTACAACGATCACTTTTCAAGCTGCTTCAGATGTTACAAAACCGTGACGCAGCCCGTGAGAATAAAGCCTGGTTTTTATCGGCGTGCGAAAGTTATGACTGTCGGATTTGAAAGTCAAGGATTTTTGGGTTTTGATGGTGGGCCAAACAAGCGTCATGGTGCCTGGCGTGAAATCAAGGAATATCTCTTTCGAAAGAAATTTCGCGCAAGGACGCCACGGCAAAGCGCTAAGAAAAGGCGGTTCCCACTTGGCGTCTTTGCTTCTTCGCGAACGTTGCGCGAAACTTCTTCGGTTCGCCGCTGCGGTCTGTCAAATAGTTCACACGCTTTGCCTACTGGAGAACTTTTATGCAACTGAATCCCTATCTCAACTTTAACGGGCAATGCCAGGCGGCATTCAAATTCTACGAGCAGGTCCTGGGTGGGAAGATCACGTTCATGATGACTTACGGTGAATCACCTGCCAAAGAATACGTGACGCCGGATTCATACGATCGGATCATCCACATCACGCTTGCAGTGGGAGACGCAGTATTGTTGGGCGCTGATGCGCCACCCGATCGCTTTCAGCAACCGCAAGGCATTCACGTGTCAATCCAGCTCAGCGACGCTGTCGAGGGAGAGCGCATCTTTCAGGCGTTGTCAGAAAACGGTACCGTCCACATGCCCTTTCAACCGACGTTCTGGGCCGCCGGCTTCGGCATGTGCGTAGATCAATTTGGTACCCCGTGGATGGTTAACTGCGGACAGGTGGAGTAGGAAACCAACGTTGCGGGATTCCCTTGGCAGAAACGATCCACGAAATATCACGAAATAACACCAACACTTCGTGTTTATTCGCGTAATTTCGTGGACCAGTAGTTTGCGGTTACCAAATCAGTTCGCGGTTGTTATCTAACATGAACTGCCTTTTGCAGATTTCTATTCTGTTAGTTGCGGCTCGGTCTGCCGACTGGCTCTTTGTCTTGCCTCTTACAACAAATCACGCTCAGTTCATTTTATGGCCGCAGGACGGGAGTACGCTGCGGAGGTGAGGGTAAGCGAAGTGTTGCGCAAGTTACATAAGCTTGTGTCAGGAAGGGGGCAAGCGGAGTGTCGCGCAGCGACACGGAGTGCGCCCCCGCTCAACTTGCGTGACCCATCAAGCTCAAGGTTGATGCGATATGTATCTTGAGCGGGGGCGCGCTTCGCTTGCCCCCTTCCTGACACAAGCTTATGTAACTTGCGCAACACTTTGCTTACCCCTTTCCTGACATCAAATTCTTGTTGCTTGAATTCTCAGTCGAACGTTGCTTGAATTCCTCAGTCGTGTTGCTTGATTCACCGTCCATACTGATTTCAGCCCCACTCCAGCTACTAAAACCACCCGATCCCAGCACTAAACTCACCTAAGATTTGCCAGACCCCCTTCCACCGCGCTACGCTACCCCAAACTGAGTGATTGTTCATTCATTTTCGATCATGAGCTCTGCGCGTTCACTAAACACAGTTCGACCGGCAATTCCTGACAAGCGCGAGGCAATCCTGCGGGCGGCCACACGTGTCTTCGCTCACAACGGCTACTTCAATTCAAAAGTTGCTGACATTGCCAGCGAAGCCGGCGTCGCAGATGGGACCGTGTACCTCTACTTCAAGAGCAAGGAAGAGATTCTTCACTCAATCTTCGATCGCACCGTCGAAGAAGCGATTGCGGAAGGTCGAAAACTGCTGAAACAAATTGACGATCCCCGCGAGAAACTTCGACGAATCGCCCTGCTGCACCTGGAACGACTCGGCGCGGATCGTGATTTGGCTGTGGTGTTTCAGGTGGAGCTGCGCGGCTCGACTAAATTCATGGAAGAGTTTTCGGCCGCGGGTTTCGCTGAGTATCTTGGCCTCATTCGCGCCACGATTGAAGAAGGTCAACGAGCAGGAGTGTTCCGGCCTGACCTGAATGCGAAGGTCACGGCCAAGATCCTCTTCGGGGCCCTGGACGAAATGGCCACCAACTGGATCCTATCCAAGCGCCGCTACAAATTGGCGCCGATGGCTGATCAGGTGGTCGAGATTCTGCTGAACGGAGTTAGTCTGAAGTGAGTTCCATTTCACAAACCACGGCAACATCTCTCCCGCAGGCAAACACGCCCACGCAGCTCGGTGCCGACAAGCCGACTACGCTGGTTGAAGTGTTTGAACGAGTTGCGCGCAAGCACAAACGTCCCGACACGCTCAACTACAAACACGATGGGCGTTGGATTGCCATCTCTTCAGATCAAATGCTGGCCCGCGCTCACGCAATCGCCGCCGGTCTTCACGTAATGGGAATTCAACACGGCGATCGCGTAGCGTTGCTTTCAGAAAGTCGTCCTGAATGGACCCTGATAGACGCCGGCTGTTTATTTGCCGGCGCCATCGATGTTCCCATCTATCCGACCCTAACGCCGCCGCAAGTGCGTTACATCCTCAAGGATTCGGGCGCCAGGGTTCTGGTCGTGTCTGACCAAAAGAAGTTTCTCGAGATGAAGGAGATTCTTACTGATTGCCCGGCCGTTGAGCACATCATCTTTTTCGACGCCGCGCCCGAGGTTCGTGACGAAGGAATAACACTGGCTGAACTCGAACAACGAGGTCAGCATCACCTGGGGGAACAGCCCGAACTGATCCAAGACCTCGCCAGACGAACGACTCCGGAAGACCTGGCGACGATTATCTACACGTCAGGCACAACCGGTGAGCCGAAAGGCGTGATGCTCACGCACGCGAATCTGGTCTCCAATCTTATCGATTCATCCGGTCATCTTTCTTTTGGAGAAAAAGACATAGCCCTCTCGGTCTTACCTCTTTCGCACATTTTCGAACGTCAGGCGATGTACATGTACCTGCATCAGGGTATGGCCGTTTACTACGCCGAGTCGCTGGAAACTATCGGTCCGAATCTGCGCGAAGTGCGGCCGACGATTCTGGTTGGCGTTCCGCGCATCTTCGAAAAGATCTATGACCGTATCAAGCAAAGAGTTGCCGAAAAGGGACGTCTTAACGTCGCGTTACTTTTCTGGGCCGTCTCGGTCGCGAAGGCATATGCGCGCTACCAGCTAGACAGAAAGAAGATTCCGGCCGTGCTGGCACTCAAGCACCGCGTGGCGACCAAGTTGGTTTTTTCCAAGTGGCGGGAAGCCTTCGGCGGACGCATGCGCGTTTTGGTTTCAGGCGGTGCTTCGCTGCCTGACGAGTTGGGATACATCTATCTCGGTGCCGGCATTCCTATAGTCCAGGGCTACGGATTGACGGAAACGTCACCGGTCATAACCGCGTCCCGGTTGGAAGATAATCGCATCGGCACCGTCGGAAAGCCGATACCCAATGTCGAAGTGCGTATTGCTGCGGATGGGGAAATCGAAACGCGTGGTCCGAACGTGATGCGCGGTTACTACAACAAGCCGGAAGCCACACGTGCCGTCTTCACCGACGACGGCTGGTTCCGCACGGGCGACATCGGCACGCTCGACGAAGAGGGTTTCCTGCGCATTACCGATCGCAAGAAAGAACTATTCAAGACTTCGGGTGGGAAATACATCGCGCCGCAACCAATCGAACAGATGATCAAGGGTTCGCGGTTTGTCAATCAGGTGGTGCTGATTGGCAATGGGCGAAAATTCCCGGCGGCCCTGATCGTCCCGAACTGGGAACAGATTGAGTCGTATGTTCAATTGAAGGGGATAACGGTTACCAGCCGAGCGGGGCTTTGTAAACACCCTCGAATCGTCGATCTTTTTGAAAGGCAGATCGCCGCGCTAACTCCTGAACTGGCCCAGTATGAACGAGTCAAGAAAATCGCTTTGCTGGAAAATGAACTTACCATCCAAGGCGGCGAAATGACACCCACGCTGAAGGTGAAGCGGCGCGTGGTCGATGAAAAGTACAAGGCGACGATTGACTGTCTTTACGACGAAGCAAGCGGGTGAGGTTGTAAAGGAACTCAACGCACAGAACCGCTTGCGGTAGCCAGCGGATGCTACGCTCAACATTTCGTGAACCGTTTTTGTGCGAGCTACTTGACTGAGGTTACCAACTGGCTTGAGCATGGGATCCGCTGGCTACCGAAGCTGTGAAAAAAATAATGAGCCACAGGTTTTCGCAGATAAAACACAGATCAGAATCAGAACAAAGCGGAGAACGCCCCTATTTCTAATTATCTGAATTCAGATCTGTGTTCATCCGTGATATCTGTGGCTGGAATTTGATTTCTTTCACAGCTTCTACCGCAAACGGTTCTGTGGGTTGAGTGATTCCTAATATCTTGAGCATGGCTTGCCAACCTGCAAATTTCTACATCTCGCTGTTTCTAAATTAACTAAACCGGGCACGGGTGCTCCAGCTGGTTGATCTCTTACTGCCGCGAGAATTTTCTCCGCAGCCTCACGGGCTGCCTGCTTCAACATCAACTCGGCGTGTGGCAAGCTCGCTCTGTTCCGCGGAGACGTGATCACGCCACCTACACCGTAACTTCCCTGATAGCTTCTGCCACTGAGTTTTACCTTGGCGGTGGTGGGAGCAAACACCCAAAAGTCGAGATACAACTCGCTCAGATCCTCTCGACCGATACTCCCCGAATCCGTCCGCAGCTGCATCCATACTACAAACGCCTCTTTTTCAGCTTTGGCCCGTCTGATTGCCTCGCCACGGTTCATATCGCGATAAGCTATTTCGACCCTCACCGAAGGAGAGTCGTCCAGCCGATCGGCACAAGCTCTCAAAACGCTGTCGTGAAAATATGACGGCACCTGGCCGAAGGCCTCATGCTTATCGCTGGTAAGGATGAACGTAAACGCCGGTTTGAGCTCTTCGGTGGGCTTTTTTTCTTCTGCAGGTACCTCAGGCGTGGGAATTGGAGCGGCTTTCGATTTCGACACACGCCTTCCTGATTGGGCCGACACCGTGAAAGAACAAATTGCAATCAGCGTCAATCCAATGACTGCGTTAGTCGCCGTCGAAACCCAACCCGATTGCCGGCACTGATTTCTCATCGTCGCCATTTTAGCATCGTGATCAAGTGAACCGCCTTATCAAATTTTGTTACACTCCACCGCAAGTTGAGCGAAGCGCTTTCACTAATCATCACTCGAGTTCGCGATCAGGCGCGCGCAACGCGCTCTTTCGATCTAATGCCTGAAGGAGGCGGCTGGAATCATGGCGTTTCGTTTGTGCCAGGCCAGGTCGCCTTACTCGAGGTCCAGGGTGAGGCTCCGGCTTATTTTGCGTTTGCCAGCGCTCCGGAGGATCCCGAGCTTGAAGTCCTGGTAAAGCAGAAGATCGGCGCCAGCAACCTCATCTTCGAGATGAAAGTAGGTGAACGGATTCAACTCCTCGAGGTCGCCGGCCACGGATTTGAACTGGCCAACCAGAAGCGCAAAGATCTCGTTTTCGTGGCTATGGGCACCGGAGTGGCCCCTCTGCGCTCAGCACTCCGGCATGTACTAAAACGGAAAGAAGATTTCGGACAGCTGGTGGTGCTCTACGGCGCTCGGACTCCCGATGATTTTTGTTACCGCGACGAAACCGAGGGTTGGGAAGAGGCGGGTGTGGAGCTGCGGCAGGTGATTTCCCGACCGGATGGTCACGACTGGTCAGGTCCGACAGGGTATGTTCAGTCGCTGCTCGATCATGTGCTGCCGTCACTCAAGTCTCCGCTGGCGTTGATCTGTGGCTCAAGAGAAATGATGGAGCAAACACGCGATCGATTGGGACAGATGGGATTTGCGGCAGATGAGATCTTAACGAACTATTGAGGTGCGAACATGTCGGCGTCCGTGAAATCATTGGTCATATATCATTTTCCATTTCTCATCACTACTGTCCCAACGTTAGTCGAATAGGATCAGCGACTTGGCAACAACAATACTTTGCATTTGGTGACAATGGGGGGACCAAAGTCCAAAAGGTTGAGGTTTTGCTGAACTCACGGGAGCTATCACTAAGGTAAATGTGTAGAACCACGAATGTGTCTCAAGCTCCATAAGGTTGTCTTAATCCTGTAAATTCTGTTCATCATGTCGGCTGGTTTACTTCATTTTCGACAGGATTTCAGAATTCACAGGATTACATCCCGAACGAGTGAAAGCGGGTAACCGATTCTCATTAGGTCTGGCTTCGGCGTGATGAATTGAAATCGAGTCCTGCAGCTAACGGTCATAACTCGATCAAATCCAACCATATACAGTCAACCTTCAGACCAACGTTGGGACAGTAGTGATTTCTCATTTGTCATTGTCAGAACCAACTTGAAAAGCAAGAACTAGCGCGACGCTACCCGTTACAACTCCAGGTTGAACTCACCGATGACAAATGAGAAATGTCAAATGATAATATGACCAATGATTTCTTTCACGGACGCCGCCTCAACCCAACCTGCGATGCACCAGCGTAAATCGCCAACGTCAATCCCACCACACAGTAAAAAACCATCACCACTTCGGAGTCGCCCCAGTTGTAATGCACCAGGCCGCTAATGAAAAAACCGCACAGTCCCCCCAGCGCGCCCAATACCGTCCCTCGCTCCACCCAATTGTCCATCGCTGGATCGTGCGCTAAACGCCAGAGCATGCGAGCGTAAACGCCAAGAAAAACCAGCCAGAGAATGAGGGCGGGTACGCCGCGTTCGACCGCAATCTGAAGTGGATTTGAGTGCAGATGACCCCAGGGCAATCGTCCACCCTGGAAGAGTCCCCACTCTCGCCAGTGTCCTTTGATGGAATCCATGCCGACACCGATCAGTAGATGACGCGGTTTGCTCACGAGCAGGTCGTAGCCTTCGCGCCAAACCGTCTCGCGCCAGGTAGTGGATTGGTCCGAACGATCCAGGAAACCAACGTTACGCTTTTGTTGAAGAATGAAAACACCTGCCAGGATCAGGGGTATCGCGAGCGCGGTAGCCACGAGAATGGCTCGACGACTCGCGCTAATCAGCAGTATCACCGCAGACGAAACCAGAAATGCCAGCCAGGAAGCGCGAGTGAAAGTCAGTGCCAAAGCGAACACGAGCGCCGCGATGGCTAGAACCAGCAAAAGCCCTGTCCGACTCCGTTTGATTGGTAGGGCCACAAACATCCCGACCGCCAGCGCGATAATAAGTTGCAGCGCCTCTGCATAACTGACGTAGAGGCCGAAGAAACCGCTCGCACGCCAATCACGTCCGCTGGACCACCCCGAAACACCCAGGCGCTCCTCCGGCGTAACCCCTGGCAGGATCCGGCCGCGAGGGACTCTCAACGTCGCCACCCACTCAGCGCGAAATATTTTTACATCCGCGAACTTAGAGCCTTTGGTAACATTCAATGCGTTGGCGAAGTCTTCCAAACTGCGCACCCGCACTCGATCAACCGCCAAAATGGTGTCACCGCTCTTAATCGGAAGGGAAACAATCTTTCCCTTGTCGGCCCAGGTCGCCGCTGCCAGAGGGCTACTTTCAGCCACGCTGCCGAGCTTGACGCCGCGCCCAACGATCCTTTCGCTCGCTATGTAGAGGACGCCAAGCGCGGCGGAAGCTACCAACGTGATTGCCAACCATCGAGTTACACGGCGCGAAGGAATGTTTTCGGCGAAGAGATAGATAATGGTAAACAAACTTGCCGCGCGAAGTTTTCCAATGGAAACCATCGGCTCGTATGACAAGAAAGCCGACAAGCCAGTCAAGACAAAGAACCCGAGCAGCGGGTAGTCAATCGGGGTGCGGAACACTCGCGGGCGCGGGTGAAAAGCAAATCGAACAACCCAGAAAAGCATTCCCAGAAGCCAGGCTGTTTGGGTAACGGCGATGGAATGAGGCGCGAATGCGGCGAAGAGAAAGAGGCAGGCCACGGTGGCTCGTTCGAGCCAAAGTACCGGGGCGCTGGGCGTTTCAGTTTCTTGCGCTTGACTCACGTTTAAACTACTGACACTAAACATTCCGTGTTACTTCGTGTGGTTTCGTGGATCGTATCAATCACGATCCGACTTCGCGGATCTACCGTCACCCGTAAACTGTACAATTCTGAGATTCATGCCGCAGAATGTTGTCTGGTCTACTATATTCGATCATCGAGGAAAATCCATGCGGCGACTGCTGAAGGCTTCCACGCTTCCGCTTCTGGTTTGGCTGTCGTGCATTCAAGTGTTGGGGCAAACACCCGCTCAATATCTGGACCAGGCGATGCAGGTCCTCAACGACTCGCGAGTTAAAGCCGCTAATGATTATGTCGACCGCAATCGCGACGACATTCTGCGCGAATGGATCGCAATCACCGAAATCAACGCACCCTCCGGACAAGAGCAAGAGCGCGCCAAATACGTCGAAAAACTGCTTCGCCGGCACAGATTGGAGATTCGCTACGACTCAGCCGGTAACCTGATCGCGGTCCACAAAGGTGTAGGCGGTGGGCCCGTGGTGGTTTTCGATGCACACCTCGACACCGTGTTTCAGCCGGGACTGAAGATCAAGGCGACTGTGCGCGAAGGAAGAGTTTACGCGCCTGGGGTCGGCGACGACACCCGCAACATCGAAGCGCTGCTGGCGACGATCCGCGCGCTTGACGCAGCCAACATCAAGACCAAAGGCGACCTCGTCTTTGTTTTCACTACTGAAGAAGAAACCAACATGAACGGCGCGGAAGTGTTTGTCAGAGAAAACAAAGGCAAGATTGATCACTACATTGCGCTCGACGGAGGTTATGAAGGATTCACTTATGCCGGAATTGGAATCACCTGGTATCAGCATCACTTTATTGGACCGGGTGGTCACACGCGTTCTCGAACTCCGCCTTACTCAGCCAGTTTGCCGTTGGCGCGCGCCATCTCGCGCATCTACCAACTGAAAGTTCCGAACAATCCCCCGTCGCACATAAACATCGGAATGCTTGGCGGATCTGAGGTGGTAAACGCGAAGGCAGCAGATGCCTGGTTTAGCCTGGACTTACGCTCGACCAGCAATGAGGTCATCGCAAGTTTGGAAAAGAAGATCAAAACGATCCTCGATGAAGAAGCCAGGCGTGCCAACATGAAAGTCAAGACGGAAGTGATCTCATCGGCGCCGGCAGCAGTTATTCCAGGGCACAGGGATTCGCACCTCGTGAAAATGGCGGAAGCAGTGCATCGAGCAATGGGTTTTGATCCGTCAATCACACCTACGGGATCAAACAATTCGAGCGCCGCCTTACTGATGGGCATTTCCTCCATCTCAACCGGCGCGGGCCCGTGCAGCGATTCACACGCCTTGACTGAGAACTGCGAAATCGAACCGCTCTATCGTGGTATCAAGAAGATTCTGTTGTTGGAATTGGCGTTGGCGGGGATTTGAGATTGATCCTGATAACGCATGTCTCTTGAGGCAAAGCAAGTGATCAGAACATTGACTACTCGCGCCATTTACGGACTTCTTCTTACACTCGTTGTCTTTTCTGGAGCTCTCGCGCAGGAAGATATCGAATACAAGATGCCTTGTGAGCAAGTATTAAAGCTCGGACTCGACAAGTTCATGGACGCTTATGGCGAAAAGACGCAGGACTACTCGACCTACGGTCAGAAACAAGCATTCGGATACTTCGTCAATTGTAAGCGGCCTGTTAATGACGCGCTGGCTGCCCGAACACTTTCTGAAGCCCAGCGCAAACAGATAGACGACGTCCGGGAGGCATTCAACAAATTCGGCTCCGACCTCTGGGGCTTGAAATATCTCGAAGAGGGCGGCGGGACTATGTGGGGTCTGGCGAGCGTAGGCTCTTACGCCGAGCGTGAGATTTTCATGGAGACGTTGATTAAGACCTTTGCGGTGAGCAGCAAAAAATCCCGTGGAGCTCGACTAAGAGCAAATACGAGTTTGCTGCGTATTCAAAGGCTACTATCGTCGCGAGACCGCCAGCCCTTTGTCGAAGGTGCTGAGCCCGAAGATATTACCCAGCGAAAACAGTCCTACCAGGAGAACATGAAAGAGGTACGTGACGGTTTAACGAAGCTGCGCAGTATCCTCGCAGCGCTGCCCGACCCGGTTGCCGATCGTCTGGCAACGCAAATGGCCAGTGAGACGAAGAACGCTCTTGCGGATTCTATTTAGTGGGATCCCTTTGATTTCTCATCTTCCATGATCTTCCATTTCTCATCTTCCATTGAGCTCTGAGGAAGATTTTCAACTGTCGTAAGCTTGCGACAGTTTGAGTAACTTTCCCAGAGCCCAATGCACAAACGACAATGAGAAATGCCAAATGAATCAGGCGGCAAAGCCGATGCGCCAGTTCCGCGTAACCATTGGAAGTGTTGTTCTCACTCCAATCCAAATTCCCGATATCGCTCGGGCGCAAATCGGTTCGCCAGCAAACCGGTTGCTGCTTCCACATTGATTGCTTGGACCAGCAGGCCTTCCTGCCCATAAGCTAAATAAGCCTGACACTCGCCCGACGGGTCGATGAGACTTGTCGCCGATTCCTGAAAGCGCAAAGCGTAATTGACACTCGCAAAGTAGATGGTGTTTTCTTTGCTGCGCATCATCATCGCCTTCTCGTAGTAAGGATTATCTGCGGCTCCCCAGTTCGTCAGGCGAACTCCCTCCCGCTCAGTCCCCGTGTGTTGGGGATGAAAGACGATTTTCGCTCCGCGCACTGCTGCCCATCGCACCGTCTCCGGATAACGCCACCCCTCATGACAAATAACGACCCCAAACTTAGTCCCGTTGATCTCAAAGAGTCGACGAGTATTCCCAGGGACGTAGAACTGATCTTCGCTTGGGTCGAGCTGATTCTTGGTTTGATACCCCTGAATCTGGCCCTCAGCATCAATGACAACGGCTACAATCTGCCGACCCAGCTCCGCGATCATTTCCATCCCTAAAATTGTGGCCACTGAAAAGTCACGCGCCCACTGTGCTACGGTCCGGAGCACACGTTCCTGCTGCGCCTGATCGAAACGCGGGACTTCAAAATCCTGTCCCCGCAGACCGGGAAGATAGGCTTCTGGAAAACAGACTATTTCCGCGCCCTGAGCTGCGGCTTCCGACATAAGCCGCCTGGTCCTATCCAAACCGTCATCAAGAGTTGAGGCGACGCCGGGCGATGCCAGGCCAACGATCATCGATAACCTCCGGTGATTGGCTTTGCCTCAAAAGTCAGGTTTACTTGAGTCTAGCGCGGTCTAGGTTCGTGTTGATTCGTGTGAGTTCGTGGATCGTCTTGTCTTTTCCCAATAATAGGGACGATCCACGAAGTCACACGAATCAACACGAACCTGGTCTCTTGTGATCTGCCAACTCATCACCAAGCTAAACGCACTTTTGAGGCAAAGCCGCTCGCTTCAGCTTTCGGAGAATTGGAACGCGTGCGGATCTGAAACCTAGCCGCGTGGCCATCGCAATTGAAACTCCACCTCTTCCACTTCATCTGAGCGTTCGTGCTCAATACTAAAGCTCGCGTCCGTCGGAATATAGAGTCGCTCTCCTGCCACCTGAATCTCAAACGCTGATTTAGCTTCGAGTGCATCGGCGAGACGTCGCAACTTCGCCACAAACTCACTGACAGAATAGACTTTCTCAACATCGCGTTTGGCTTTATCAGGCATTGAGCATCTCCTTGAATAAGAACCCAGTCCAGTGCATTTCAGGTCAAAACAAATCGGTCGTGTGCACGAGTGTTGTCAGGCGGCCCGCTCTTGTCTTGCTCCTTTGAAGGCTAGAATCAAAGAAACGACACAGGTAGCCCACAATAGAAACTTGACGATAACCACAAGCAGGTTGTTAGGTTCGGAAGTAGTTTGTCGGAAGGTCTCCTCAAGCTGGTACCAGAAACTGCTGCCCATCAGGCCGGCGAAATAGGCCCATGCCAACACCAGGAACATTGGTCCCCAGGTCCGCCTTTGATACGCCGCCCATGCCCCAACAAGCAACAAAGCGCCGGCCACATAGTCCTCGAACATGGTTGTGAATTCGACGCCCCAGTGACTGATGCCTCGACGGCAGGTTTCCAGTACGGGAAGAAGAGCTCCCATTGCGAATGCAGCTGCTACTTCGAATCTCATGTTGGCTCGTTCACACTTTAGGAGCTAGCTTGAACCCTTTGAGTTTTTCTAATCTCTGAATAATCAAGTTGACGTTCTTTACAATCCCGTCGCCATACTTTCCTTTCCGATATAATGCTTGCGACTGTTCTCCAAGCTCTTTACAAACTTCGTCAGGCAAGTCCTTTTCCAAATTCCGACTAACCTGGATTCTCCACTGGCGATCCTTTACTGCCAACATCAACAACAGTCCGCCTCCCTTGGACGTATCCTTCGGCCCAATTCCCCAGGCTCGGGCCAGCGCAAGGGAATAGTCGAAGATCGGTTGTCCTTCTGTAGTCTCAACAGTCACCACGGCAAATTCAATCGCCGATTTGTCTTTTAACTCGATCATCAGAGACTCCAACCGGGCCTTCGATTCCGCGTCGAATACATTGGCGTAGTCGCTAACGAAACCTGTTGGAGTTGGAAGAGGGCTTTTGACCTCCGTCGAGGTGCTCTGCTTTTGCGGCGAAGGAACTGCACTAGTGTTTATGGTAGCGACAGTACCAGTGCTACGGGAACAACTGGGGATTAATGCCAACAGTAACGCTAACGCACTGACAAGAGCTGATGAGGATTTCATGGCTCTCTCCGGTCTAACTCGTGTCATTATTGGACCCCGAACCCATTTTCCAGTCGTACACGTCTAAGAAGTAACACTTCCGTTCATCGGCGACGCGGTCCTAATTGGCGCTTTGCTCGCGTACAACCTTGCCGGTCTTATCTATGTAGTATCGCTTCTGGGTCGTGGCTTCCTGACCTACAACGACTTCCGCTATACCGTTTTGAAATGGCGACGCGTATTCATACTGTGGGGCGATCGCCATTTTTCCATCTCTTTGGGTACGTCCGCTCGTACGAGAACGGCGCCGGCTGACTCGAGCTTTCGCAACGTTTCCGTCGTCACGCGCGCCACTTCCGGATGCAGGTCGCTCAAAAAGTAATCGGCAACGCCGATTCGTACGCCGCGTAGTGGTTTTTCCGTATCGACTGAACTGCTATTCATCAAAACTGAATCGAACAGGATCAAGTCCGCAACCGTGCGAGCAAGCGGTCCCGCCGTGTCTCATCTGGGCGTGATTGGCATCACTCCAGCACCCGGATACCTCCCGACCGTTGGTCGCAGACCGGCAATGCCACAGAAGGATGCCGGGACGCGGATCGAACCAAAGGTGTCCTCGGCAACCGCCAGGGGCGCCATGCGCCCCGCGACTGCTGCAGCAGAACCACCGCTGCTGCCCCCCGGAACACGTGCAGTGTCGTAAGGATTGCGGGTTGGTCCAAATGCAAAGTTATTCGTAGTGTGCCCGTAAGACAGTTCGTGGATGCTAGTCTTGCCCATCAGGATCGCACCCTGGGCGAACAGAGGTTTTAGGATGGCGGCATCTTGCTTCGGCCGGAAGTTTTTCAACGCCGGGGTGCCATTTGTCGTCGGAAGCGCTTTGGTGTTGACGCTGTCCTTGACCGGAATGGGAAGTCCGTGGAGAGCACCCAATCTGGCTCCGATGCCACGTCTCTTGTCAGCGGAGCGTGACGCCTCGAGCACCGTCTCTCGATCGAGCGCGCGGAAGGCGTTCAAGCTCGCGAGAGATTTGGCCCTGTCCAAAAGTGCGCGGGCATAGTCTTCGGCCTTGATGTCACCATTCCGCATGGCCGTTACGGCGCCAACAGCGGTGAGATCCGTTAAAGCGCTCTGATCCGCCCAGACCTGCCGAGCGGGCAGCATGGCATTGGTCATCACCGCACCGAGTAGCGTGACTGTATCTGCCAGGAATCTCCGCCTGCTATTTGCCATCAACAAAGCCTACATTGGCTGGACGAATCGAAATCATGTTCAAGTGGCGACAACGGTCGCACGCGATCAAACATAGGAAAGCGGGGCTGACGCGCCCTTTAGCTGCGGCGTGATCAGCATTCTAGCCGAAGTCAAGGCTTTGTTCGGCGTGGTTCTACTTAGCTGGTTTCCACGATAGAGAACATGCGAAACATCGGCTTTGCCTCAAAAGTCATAAGCTATCAGCGATACGGCTTTGCCGCCCGATGGTCGGAGTAGGAATGACCATTGCTGGCCACCCCCTCCACAGATCCGGACGTGCGCTACTAACGCATCCGGCTCCTGCCTTAGGTAATGACGTCAAGGCGACGCAAAGGATAAGGGTGAT
>Ga0187892_10000689_pt1 | contig 85087 bp, 73 predicted proteins | sample MA1701073metaG_FD_139345 | JGI IMG/M metagenome (GOLD analysis project Ga0187892, IMG submission 139345) | Bio-ooze microbial communities from a basaltic lava cave in the Kipuka Kanohina Cave System on the Island of Hawaii, USA - MA170107-3 metaG ... | reverse complement strand
GGGTCCTCGTCGCCCACCGCGATCAGGGTCATGTTGGCCGGCACGTACCAGCGGCGGTAGTAGGCCTGGAAGTCCTCGGGGCCGACCGACCGGATCGTCTCCTCGGTGCCGATGGGCAGCCGCCGTCCGAGCGTGGACTCCGGCGCCAGCCGCTCCAGCACCTGGTCCCGCACGCGCTGCTGGGGGCTCGCCCGCGCCCGCTTCTCCTCGAGGATGATCTGGCGCTCCCGGTCGATCTCCTCGGGGAGGAGGCTCATGCGGAAGGCGACGTCGGAGAGATACAGGAGGCCGCGGTCGAGCGTGGCCGGCCCCGTGTCTGGCAGGGCCAGCACGTAGACCGTCTGGTCGAGCCCGGTGAAGGCGTTCTGGTCGCGCCCGAAGGACAGGCCGAGCGACTGGAAGAAGGGGATCAGCGAGCCCGGCGGGAAGTTGGCCGAGCCGTTGAAGGCCATGTGCTCGAGGTAGTGGGCGAGGCCGCGGGTCTCGTCCGTCTCGTTGAGCGACCCCGAGGCGACGTGGAGCCAGATGGCGAGGCGGCCGGGCGGGTTCTGGTGGCGGCGGACGATGTAGGCGAGGCCGTTGTCGAGCCGGCCCACGACCAGCGCCGGATCGACGGGGAGCGGCTCGCCGCCGCCGGCGGGCGCCGGTCCGGGGCGAGCCCCGCCGGCGCAGGCCCCGAGGGCGAGGGCCAGGAGCAGGAGTCCGAGGGCCGCGCCGCGCGTGGGTGGCGGCCAGCCCCGGCGGGGCGCGGGCGGTGGGGACGACACGAGGGCATGGTACCACCGCGGGCGGGCCGATTGACCGGCGTGGCGCCGGTCTGCTACCAGTAGGGGCGCGTGGGCCCCGGGCGTCCGGCGCCGACCGCGACGAGGTGCCTGGCCCGACGAGGAGAGCGCTTCCCCCCTGCTCGACACCGTTCACGTCCTGGCGCTGGCCGGCGCGATGACCTCGGCCGGCGCCGCCGTGCTGATCCGCCACGGCCTCCGGGGCGGCAGCGCCTACGCGGGGTACTGGGTCAACCTGGCCGTGGGGTCGCTCGGCCTGTGGGCGGCGGTGGCCGTGCGCGGCTTCCGCGAGCCGCCCACCGCGCGAGGCGTCGCGCTGTTCGTGCTCGCCGGCCTCGTCGGCACCGCCGCCGGCCGGCTCCTGCGCTTCGTGAGCATCGACAAGGTCGGGGCCTCGGTGACGGCGGCGCTGAACAACCTCTACCCGTTCATCTCCTCGGGCCTGGCCATCCTGCTGCTGGGCGAGGCGGTGACGGCGGCCATCGCGGCGGGCACGGTGGTGATCGTGCTGGGCACCGTGCTCCTGTCCCTCGGCGGGCGGCGGGTGGGCTTCCGCCCCCGCCACCTCCTGTACCCGGTGGGGGCGGCGACCTGCTTCGGGGTGGTGGCGGTGCTGCGCAAGGTCGGCCTCGCCCAGATGGGGCCCGCCGAGGGGCTGGCCGTGAACGTCACGACCGCGCTCGTCGCGTTCACGGCCGTCGTGCTCCTGTCCTCCGGCCGCGAGGCGGTGCGCTGCGACGGCCGGAGCCTCGGCTACTTCGTCGTCGCCGGGGTGGCCGAGAACGCCGGCGTCTTCCTCGCGCTGCTCGCGCTGAACCTCGGCACGGTGAGCGTGGTCGCCCCCCTCGCGGGGACGGCCCCCCTCTTCGCGCTGCTGTTCTCGTTCCTCTTCCTGCGCGGCGTGGAGCGGCTGACCACCCAGGTGGTGCTGGGGACCCTCTGCATCGTGGCCGGCGTCTACCTGATCACCGCCCTCTGAGCCCGATCAGCGCCCCCTGGCCCCGCGGCACCCGGGCGCGCGGGGCCGGCGGGGCGCCGGGCGGCCACTTTTTCTTGGCCGGGGGCGGGGCCGCCGCTAGACTGGCGTCGAGTCCCGCGTCGTCCCAGGTGAGCCGTGGATTTCCTTCAGGCGCTGTTCGGGGTCCTTCAGTCCGCCGCGGACGCCACCGGCGGCTGGATCATCCGCGTCGTGGAGGCGCTCCTGCCCGCCGGCGTGCCGCGGGACATGGTCGCGCCGGTCGGCTGGCTCGCCCTGCTCACGGGCGGCCTCCTGCTGGCCGAGGCCGGCCGCAAGCTCGCGTGGATCGTGGTCGCGGTGGGCTGGGTCCTGGTGCTGGCGCGCATCGGGCTGGCCGTCGGCCAGGCCTGGAGCCGGGGGCCGGCGTGAGCGCGGGGCCGCCGACCGACGCGCACGGGAAAGGAGGCTCGACGTGAACACGATGGCGTGCCGATGGGGGATGCGCGTGGCGGGGGCGCTGGTCCTGCTCGCCACGGCCGTGGCGGGCGTGGCGGCCGACGAGGACCGGGTCGTGCGGGTCAAGGTGGACGTGGCCAACATCCGCTCGGGGCCGGGCACCGACCACGAGCGGCTGTGGGCGGTCGAGCGGAACTTCGCGCTGCAGGTCCTGGACCAGCGGGGCCGGTGGCTCAAGACCGTCGACTTCATCGGGGACGAGGGCTGGATCTACGCCCCCCTCACCGACCAGAAGCCGTCGGTGGTGGTGGAGTCCGACGTGGCCAACATCCGCGGCGGCCCCGGCCCGCGCCACGCCGTCCGGTGGGTGGCCGAGTGGGGCACGGGCCTGCGCGTCCTCGACCGGAAGGGGAGCTGGCTCAAGGTGGAGCACGCCGAGCGCGGCCAGGGCTGGATCCACTCGAACCTCGTCTGGGGCGACACGAGCCCCTGACCCGCGCGGCGCCCGGCCCGGCCCGCTCCCGGGGGCGGGGGCCGGCGCCGCCGGCGGTCAGACGATGGGCCAGCGGGAGCGGGGGAAGGTGATGCCGGTCCGCGCCTGCAGGCGCTCGCCGATCTCCTGCACCCGGTCGTAGAGCTTCGCCTCGTCCACGAACGACTGGCGGTAGCCCTCCACCACCACCCGGCCGCCGATGATCACGGTGTGCACGCTCCGGCCGTCGGCGTTGTAGACGAGCGTGTTGACCGGGTTCCAGAGAGCCTGCCACTCGGGCCGCCGCGTGTCGAACAGCACGAGGTCGGCCTGCTTGCCGGGCTCGATGGAGCCCAGCGCGTCCCCGACCCCGAGGGCCCGCGCCCCGGTGAGGGTGGCCAGCTCCAGCGCCGTCTCGGCGGGGATCTGCCCCATGTCCTGCCGCGCGTCCTTGTACTGGATGGCGGCCATGTTCATGGCCCGCACCATGTCCAGGTGGTTCGAGTTGTTGGGGGAGTCGCAGCCGAGCCCGACGCGCACGCCCCGGGCCAGGAGCTCCGGCAGCCGGCCGTGCACCGGGATGCCGCGCCCGCCCTTGGCCGCCGTCACCGGGCACATCACGACGGCGGTGCCGGTGCGGGCGAGACAGTCCATCTCCCCCGCCTCGAGGCCGAGCACGTGGGCGAGGACGACGTTGTCCCCGAGGAGCCCGATCGACTCCAGGTACTCGGTGGGCCCGAGCCCGTAGCGCTTGATGGCCTCGGCGCGGGCGGCCGGGCCGCTGCCATGGTGGAGCGTGAGGCACGTGCCGTGCTCGTCGGCGAGGCGGCGCAGCCCGCGCAGCAGGCCGGCGCTGCACGTCTCGTGGGAGAAGGGCATGGCCCAGGCCCGGATGCGCCCGTCGAGCCGCCCGTGCCAGGCGCGGAGGAAGGCGGCCGTCTTCGCGATCGCCTCCTCCGCCGTGTACCGCGGCAGCGGCAGCGGCGAGGCCGTGTCCGTCACCCCCTCGCCCAGGATCACCCGCACGCCCGAGTCCTCGTAGGCCTGCAGACACGCGTCCGGGAACTTGGTCGAGCCCGGATCGACGAAGCAGGTGGTGCCGTTCTTGACCAGCTCCACGATGCCGAGCAGCGAGGCGTGGTACTCCTCCTCCTCGGTCATGGCCCCCTGGAGCGTGAAGACGGGGCCGAGGGGGCTGCCGAGGTCGTCCGGGAAGATCCCGCGCACGGGGTGGGCGTAGCTGATGTGCATGTGGCCGTTCATGAAGCCGGGGGTCACCACCAGGTGCCGGCCGTCGATGACGCGGTCGGCCCGGGCGCCGGCGAGGTCGGCGGCGCGGCCCACCCGGCTGATGCGCCGGTCCTCCACGAGGACGGCGCCGTCCCGGATGATCCGCCGCTCGGGGTCGAGGGTGATGACGAACCGCGCGTGGTCGATCAGGAGGCTCGGGGGCATGGCGGTCTCCCTTCGGCGGCCGGCCGGCTCAGCGCGGGCCGGGGGCGGCGCCCCCGCCGCGGCGCGCGCGCACGGCCCGGGCCAGCTCGTGCAGCACGGGCTCGGTGTCCGCCCAGCCCAGGCAGGCGTCGGTGACGCTCTGCCCGTACACGAGCGCGGCGGGGTCGGAGAGGTCCTGGCGGCCCTCGACGAGGAAGCTCTCCATCATCAGGCCGAAGATGCCGGCCTCGCCCTGGGCGAGCTGGGCGCAGACGTCGCGCGCCACCGCCGGCTGCCGCCGGTGGTCCTTCTCGCTGTTGCCGTGGCTCGTGTCGACCATGAGGCGCGGCGTCTGCCCGGCGTCGGCCAGCGCGGCCAGCGTCTTCCGCACGCTGGGGGCGTCGTGGTTGGGGCCGCTCTGGCCCCCGCGCAGGATCACGTGGCAGTCGGGGTTGCCGCGGGTCGAGACGATGGCGCAGAGACCCTGCTCGGTGACGCCGAGGAAGCTGTGGGGGTGGGCGGCCGAGCGGACGGCGTCGACGGCGATCTGCACGCCGCCGTCGGTGCCGTTCTTGAAGCCCACCGGCATGGACAGCCCCGACGCCAGCTCGCGGTGCACCTGGCTCTCGGTGGTGCGGGCGCCGATGGCGCCCCAGGTGACGAGGTCGGAGGTGAACTGGGGCGAGATCGGGTCCAGGAACTCGCACCCGGCCGGCAGCCCCATCGCGGCGAGGTCGAGCAGGAGCCGGCGGCCGACGCGCAGCCCCTCGTTGATGACGAAGCTGCCGTCCAGGCGCGGGTCGTTGATGAGCCCCTTCCAGCCCACCGTCGTGCGCGGCTTCTCGAAGTACACGCGCATGATCACGCACAGGTCGGCGGCGAGGGCGTCGGCGGCCGCCTTGAGGCGGCGCGCGTAGTCGAGAGCGGCGGCGGGGTCGTGGATCGAGCAGGGGCCCACCACCACGACCAGCCGGTCGTCCTCGCCGTGGAGGATGCGCCCGACGGCCTCGCGCCCCCGGCTCACGGTGGCGGCGCCCCGATCGGAGAGCGGCAGCTCCTCGAGCAGGATCGCCGGCGGCAGGAGCGGCCGGAAGCTCTCGATGCGGAGGTCGCGCGTTCGCGGCGGCACGGACGGGTACGTTACCGCAGGGCCGGCGCCCCGTCAAAGCGTCGGGGGCTCGGTGGTGATAGGGTAGGCGGGCCATGCGGGTCGCCACCTGGAACGTGAACTCGCTGCGGGCCCGGCTCGAGAAGGTCCTCTGGTGGCTCGAGCGGGCCGCCCCCGACGTCCTCTTGCTGCAGGAGACGAAGCTGGCCGACGCCGACGTGCCGGCCGACGCCCTCCGGCAGGCGGGCTACGAGGTGGCGCACCACGGGGAAGGGCGCTGGAACGGGGTGGCCATCCTGAGCCGCGTGGGCCTCGCCGGGGTGGTCACGAACTTCGGAGAGCCCCGGCGGCCGCCGGCGACGCCGGAGGTGGGCGACGACGAGCCCCTCGCCGAGGCCCGCATGATCGCGGCGCAGGCGGGCGGGGTCGGCGTGGCGAGCCTCTACGCCCCCAACGGCCGCGAGGTGGGCTCGCCCTTCTACCGCGCCAAGCTCGCCTGGTTCGAGCGGCTCTCGCGGTGGCTCGGGGAGGCGGCGGACCCGGCCGAGCCGCTGCTCCTCGGCGGCGACTTCAACGTCGCCCCCGCCGACGCCGACGTGTGGGACCCGGCCGCCTGCGTCGGCGGCACCCACGTGACCGAGCCCGAGCGGCAGGCGCTGGCGCGCCTCGCCCAGTGGGGGCTGGTCGACGCGTACCGGCTGCGCCACCCGGAGGCCGGCCGGTACACGTGGTGGGACTACCGGGCGGGGAACTTCCACAAGAACATCGGCATGCGGATCGACCTCCTCCTGGTGACGGCGCCCGTGGCGGCGCGGGTGGTGGGGGCGGAGATCGATCGCGAGGCGCGCAAGGGCAAGCCCCTGCCCTCGGATCACGCGCCGCTGGTCGTGGACCTCGACGAGCCCGGCCGCGCGTTCGACGCCGGCTGGCCCGACGCGGCGGGCCGGCAACGGCCGCGCTGACCCGGGCTCGCGAGGGCCGGCCCCCGGGGTCCTAGGGCCGGCTCATGCCCTGTCGCCGCAGGGCCCGCGCCGCCTCGTTGCGCACGTAGGCGTCGGGGTCCTGCACGGCCGACTGCAGCGCCGCCGCGGACTCCCCGCTGGGCAGCCCGCCCAGCGCCCGCGCCGCCGCCCGCCGCACGCCGGCGTCGGGATCGCCCTGGAGCACGCTCGCCAGGGTGGGGACGGCGCGGGCGCCCTCCGCGCGGCTCAGCCCGTAGACGACCTGCACGCGCACGCGGGCCTCGGGGTCCTGGACGGCGCGCCCGAGCGCCTCGCCGGCGGCGGCGGTCCCGGCGCGGCTGAGCGCCCACGCCGCCCGGGCGCGGATCGTGGCCTCGGGGTCCGAGGCCAAGAGGTAGGCGAGCCGGGCGACGGCGTTCGCGTCGCCCCGCGCGCGCGCCAGCCGGCTGATCTCGGCCATGGTGGCGCCGCGGGACGCCGCGCGGGTCGCCGCCGGCGCGGGCGCCAGCCGCGCGGCGAAGACGCGCACCTCGGCCAGGGTGGACCCCTGGCCCGGCCGCGCCCGCCGGTACACTAGCACGAGCTCGTGCTCCTGGGCCAGCCGCCGCACGCCCTCGTCGACCGGCACGCCGGAGAGGCTCGCCGTCACGCGGCCGAGGTTGCCGCTGGACTTCAGCTCGAAGCCCGCCCGCTCGGCGACGAGGGCGAGCACCTCGGCGAGGTCGGCGTCCTGGACCGTCACCGTGAGCTGTCCGTCGCGGACGTCGACGGCGGGCGGCGGCGGCGTCGCCGGGGCGGAGTCCTCTGCGGCCGCCGCCCCGGGCGAGGGCAGGAGCAGCAGCGTGGCCGCGACGAGGAGGGGTGCGAGGCCGGGCGCTGGCATGGCCGGAGAAGGGCGGCGCGATCCGCCGCCTGCGGTCAACGCTACTGGAGGGCCGGGGGGCGGGTCAAGCGCGCGGGCCGCCGGGCCGGGCCCACGTGCCACCGCCCCTGGACAAGCCGCCGGCGGCCATGGCCAAATGGGCGGCGCCACGCCGGGCGACCGGCGCAGGCGTGCGACGCCTCATCGACCCCAGGAGCCGGCCATGCGCGACCTCGCCCGGGAGCTCGACGCGCTCTGCGACGCCCTGCCCTTCCAGACCAGCTGGTACCTGAAGGACCTCGGCAGCGGGGCCTCCGCCCACCGGCTGGGCGACGTGCCGGTGCCGTCGGCGAGCACGCGCAAGATCTCGATCATGATGGCGGCGCTCGCTGCCGTGCACGCCGGCCGGTTGTCCCTCGACCAGCGGCTCACCGTGGAGGCGCGCTACCAGGACAACGACTCGGGCACCTTCCAGCACCTCACGCCGGGGTTCTGGATCACGCTCCGGGACGCCCTCGTCATGATGATCATCGTGAGCGACAACACGTGCACCGGGCTCGTGTGCGACCTAGTCGGCCTGTCCGAGATCCAGCGCCACGGCGAGCGGGTCGGCCTGACCGGCACCATCCACCGCTACGGCATCCCGCCGCGCCTGCCCCGCGAGCACACGCTGGAGCAGGTGACGGTGACCACGCCGCGGGACCAGGGGCTGCTCCTCGAGCTGATCCTGGCCGGCACCGGGGACGCCGGCGCCGCCGCCCGGCTCGGCGTGACGCCGGAGCTGTGCCGCCTCGCGCTGGACATCCTGTCCTGGCAGAAGCTCAAGACGCGGCTGCCCGCGCTCCTGCCGTTCGGCACGACGGTGGCGCACAAGACGGGCACGGGGTCGCGGGGCTTCATGGACGCGGGCATCGTGTTCCGGGGGGCGACGCCGCTCTACGTGCTGACCGCCTACACCGAGCACGTGCCGCTCGAGCTGCCCGACGGCACGCCCGGGTTCGCCGCCGCCTATCGGCTCATCGCGCGCCTGGCCCGGGCGGCGTGGGACGCGCTGCCGGCGGGGGCGCGGGTGGGGGAGGCGGCCGCCGCGCGGGGTTGACGCTCAGCCGCGCCGGCGGGGGAAGCCGAGGTCGGCGAGGCGCCCGGCGATGTCCTGGCCGGCCGTCGCCGTGTTGACGTCCTTGTCGACGAACCGGATCACGCCGTCGCGGCCGATGTAGAAGGTCCAGCGCCGCGCGAACAGCCCGCCGAAGGCCGTCACGCCGTAGGCGCGCGCGGCGGTGCCGGTGGGATCGGACAGGAGCGTGTGCTGGGCGCCCAGCGAGGCGGCGAACTCGCGGTTGCGCTCCGGCGCGTCCAGGCTCACCATGAACACGGCCGCGTCGAAGGCGGCGAGGGCGTCGGCGCTGTCCCGCAGCGCCTGGAGCTCCTCGGTTCAGCCCGGCGTGAAGGCCCGGGGGAACCACGCGAGCACGAGGCCGCGCGTGCCCACGAAGTCGGCCAGACGGTGGGTCCGGCCGTCCGTGCCCGCCAGCGCGAAGTCGGGCGCGGGGGCGCCGGGGCCCGGCGGGGCGGCGCGCGCCGCCCGGGGACGGACGATGGCGCCGAGCATCCCGAGCACGAGGCCCAGCACGCGCCGCCGGGGCGGACGGTCGGTGGGGGGCCACATGGCGCGCAGTATACCAGCCGCATGAGCGAGCCCCGGCCCCGCGCGACCCGCGTCGAGACCGACGCGATGGGCCCCGTCGAGGTCCCCGCCGACCGCTACTGGGGCGCCCAGACCGAGCGCGCGCGGCGCTACTTCCGCATCGGGACGGAGCGCCTGCCGTCCGAGCTGATCCGCGCCCTCGGGCTCACCAAGAAGGCCTGCGCGCTCGTCAACCAGGAACTCGGGCTCCTCGACGAGGCCGTCGCCGGCGCCATCGTGCGGGCGGCCGACGAGGTCGTGGCGGGCGCACTCGACGCCCACTTCCCCCTCGTGGTCTGGCAGACGGGCAGCGGCACCCAGAGCAACATGAACGCCAACGAGGTCATCGGCAACCGCGCCATCGAGCTCCTGGGCGGGACGCCGGGGGCCAAGCGCCCCGTCCACCCCAACGACCACGTCAACCGCTCCCAGTCCTCCAACGACGTGTTCCCGACGGCCATGCACGTGGCGGCCACCCTGGCCATCGTCGAACGCCTCCTGCCCGCCGGGGACGCGCTCCAGCGGACGCTCGCGGCCAAAGCCGCCGCCTTCGCCGACATCGTCAAGATCGGCCGCACCCATCTCCAGGACGCCACCCCGCTGACGCTCGGCCAGGAGTTCTCCGGCTACGCGGCCATGCTTGAGCAGGCGCTCGGCGGCGTCCGCGCCGCGCGCTCCGGCCTCCTCGAGCTGGCCATCGGGGGCACCGCGGTGGGCACCGGGCTCAACGCGCCGGCCGGCTTCGGCGACCGTGTGGCGGCGCGCCTCGGCGCCCTGACCGGCCAGCCGTTCGTGAGCGCGCCCAACAAGTTCCAGGCCCTCGCCTCCCACGAGGGCCTCCTCGCCGCGAGCGCCGCGCTGCGCGGCCTCGCCGCCCCCCTCATGAAGATCGCCAACGACGTGCGGTGGCTCGCCTCGGGCCCGCGGGCCGGCCTCGGCGAGCTGCGGATCCCCGAGAACGAGCCGGGCAGCAGCATCATGCCGGGCAAGGTCAACCCGACCCAGTGCGAGGCGCTGACCATGGTGTGCGCCCAGGTGCTCGGCAACGACGTCACGGTGGGCCTGGCCGGCGCGTCGGGCAACTTCGAGCTCAACGTCTACAAGCCCGTGATCATCCACAACGTGCTCCAGTCCGTCGGCCTCCTCGCCGACGCCATGGCCTCCTTCCGGGAGCACTGTGTCGAGGGCATCGAGCCGCGCCTGGACAGGATCCGGGAGCACGTGGACCGCTCGCTGATGCTGGTCACGGCGCTGGCGCCCCGCATCGGCTACGACCGCGCGGCCGAGATCGCCACCCGCGCCCACCGGACGGGGGAGACGCTGCGCGAGGCGGCCCTGGCCCTCGGGCACGTCACCGCCGAGGAGTTCGACCGGCTCGTCCGCCCCGAGCGCATGGTGGGGCCGGAGGGGCCGCCCGGCTGACGTGGCCTTCCCCGCGCCGCCCTCGTCGGGCGCCGTTCTCAGAACTCGCCCGTATACAGACGTACCGCGAATCTCTGGTGACTATCTTTGACGAGAACCTCAAGAAAAACCTGGACCGGTGTCAACTCCTGCGACAGAGACAGGTGCATGTCAACTTCAGCATTCCTGAACTTCCGCGTGAAGCCCTTCAGTGAGAGCGCGTGGACACGCTCGAAGAGCTTGTCTCGAAGGAGTTTCTCGGCCTTTGCGGCCGAGATTACTCGAAACTGACCCGCGGGCATCTTTTCAAGAATGGGCTGAAATCTCGGAAGGTGATGGATGTCAAGGAGATGGCTTACGATCGCTTCCTCCACCGCCATCTTGCCGCCGAGCACGGCCACGGTCCATACGAGATCGTCCGGCACCAACTGCTCAACCTCTGAAGCATTCAGGTCAGGGACACTCAAGACAAGGAATATGTAAGGCAGTTTCTCAACCGCTTGCCGGCGTAGAGCATTGTTGATCTTGTAAGTTGCCAGCGCGAAACAGTCCTCCGGGTCAAGATTGACGAACCGCCGCGCCTCCCGGAAAAGACTTCCGTGAAACTTGATGTTGAAACGGCAGATTGGCTCGTTGTTTCCGTTGAGAAGCCGATAGTCAGTGTCGGTTCGTGATGGCCGGTGATCCTCAGTACGAAGAACCCCAGGTCCGGTGACTTCTTGGATGACGGTTTCGAAGCGACGCTCCGCAAGCTCGGCTAGAAGCATTTGGGCGATTCCAAGGCGACGCTTCGCGAGGTCAGACTCGGCAGGTTGGCTGATTAAGAACGGGAAACCGGCAAGTCCATGCGTGGTCACCTGCTCCACGAGGGCTTCGACGCCGCGACGCTGAAGTTTGAGGTCCGCCGCAACCTGGGTAGCGGGCTCCCCGCCAAGGATCCGTTCGGCCGCTAGGATCTGCCGAACCTCCCGTATCTTGCTAGTGGCCGAGCCGGGGAGAACCCTGCGAAGAACACCCGCCAAGCGTTCGAGATCCGTCACCGTCGGCTGCGCCGACCGGTAGGCAGGCCATTCGCCCGCAGACGAGCTGTTGACATGAGGAAGAGGGGTGGGAACCGGGCCTTCGACCCTTCCAGGTATTCCTCAACCAACTCGGACGCAATCCACTGCCGGTCGAGACGCTCCGCCGCCTCTCCGGTGACATTCGATCCGGCAAAGATGTCCAGAACAAGGTCGCCTGGGTCGGTGCACAGCTTGATGAAGAATTCGGGAAGTCCCACGGGGAATCGTGCCGGATGCACCGGGAGTCCCGCGTCCTGGCAACGCTTGAGATACTCGCCGTTCGAGTCGTTATTCCCTAACTCTATGAGGTTCGGCGGTATTGCACCACCGTGGTCCTTTGTGAATTTGGCGGTGATCGCGTGGCCGCTCGGACGTACCTTGGCGCGATACCCGCGCTTGAGCAGGCGCCGCATGTCCTGGCTGTATTCACGGAGAACCTTGCGGTTGTCGGCCTTCGGCCAGGGAGTCTTTCCCAGCCACCAAACGAGGTTGACCGCTGACTTTACCCGCACACGGCGGACATTGACCCACTCCGCCGGAGACGGGAGAGCGGCGGGGTTGTACCAGTAGAAATCCTGAGCTAGATGAAAGCCAACCTTATCGTGTAGGGCGAGGAGAAGATGATACTGGTAGAGGCTACGAGTCGGCGTCCCCTTGTTCCAGACCCCACCAATGTCGATCACCAGGCTCCCGTCACTCTTGAGGACGCGCTTGCAGCCGTCAGCGATCGGCAGGAACCAGGCTATGTAGTCGTCGATGCGTACCGAGCCGTATGGCTTTCTCTTCTGGAACGTCAGCGGGAAAGGTGGCGACGTGACAATCAGGCTGACCGATTCGCCTGGGAGTTCGCGGAGGAGATCGAGGGCGTCAGCCAGGTAGGCGCGACCGAGGCGAGTTTCGTAGTAGGGCTTCATCCCACGCATCAACGACTACGCTCCACGGCCGGAGCATAGCCTGGGGCACAAGCTAAGTCAAACCAGATCTAGGGGTATCCATATCCATACACCCTCTATGTTGTATCCTTTGCATCGAAGTTGGACGCCGATTCGAGGCAGCATCTTACTCTGCCTGCGTGTCCGAATCGCCGATGGCTGACGTGCTATCCTGGGCCGCACGCAGCGCCGGCACCGCCCCGCGCGTCCCGGAGGACCGACCCATGGACACCCCGAGTTCCGCCGCCACGCCCACGCCCTCGTGGACTGGATGGCCGACTACCTCGAGGGCATCGAGCGGTACCCGGTGCGCGCCCAGGTCAAGCCGGGGGAGATCGCCGCGCGCCTGCCGCTTCACCCGCCCGCGGCGGGGGAGCCCATGGAGCGCATCGTCGCGGACTTCGAGACCGCCCTCCTGCCCGGCATCACCCACTGGCAGCACCCGAGCTTCTTCGCCTACTTCCCGGCCAACGCGAGCCCGCCCTCGCTCCTGGCCGAGATGCTGACGGCCACCCTCGGCGCCCAGTGCATGCTCTGGCAGACCTCGCCCGCCGCCACCGAGCTGGAGACGCGGGTGCTGGACTGGCTGCGCCAGATGATCGGGCTGCCCGACGGGTTCCACGGCGTCATCCAGGACTCGGCCTCGGGCGCCATCCTGTGCGCGCTCCTGACGGCGCGGGAGCGGGCCACGGGCTGGCGCGCCAACGACGAGGGCCTGGGCGCCGTCGCGCCGCTCGCCGTGTACTGCACGAGCCAGACCCACTCGGCCACGGAGAAGGGCGCCAAGATCGCCGGCTTCGGGCGCCGGCACGTGCGGGCGGTGGACGTGGACGAGCGCTTCGCCATGCGCCCCGACGCGCTGGAGGCGGCCATCGGGGCCGACCGGGCGGCCGGCCTCACCCCCGCCTGCGTGATCGCGAGCCTCGGCACCACCGGGGTGGGGGCCATGGACCCCCTCCGCCCCATCGGCGAGGTGTGCGCCCGGCACGGCGTGTGGCTCCACGTGGACGCGGCGTGGGCGGGCAGCGCGCTCGTGCTGCCCGAGCACCGCCACCTGCTGGCGGGCGTGGAGCGGGTGGACAGCTTCGTGTTCAACCCGCACAAGTGGATGTTCACCAACTTCGACTGCTCGGCCCACTACGTCCGCGACCCCGACGCGCTCGTCCGCACGCTGGAGATCCTGCCCGCGTTCCTCAAGACCCGCGAGCACCGCCAGGTCATCGACTACCGCGACTGGAGCGTGCCGCTGGGCCGGCGCTTCCGCGCGCTGAAGCTCTGGTTCGTGATCCGGAGCTACGGCGTGGAGGGGATCCGCCGGCTGATCGCCGCCCACATCGACCTGGCCCGGGAGCTGGAGGGGTGGCTCGCCGCCGCCCCCGACTTCGAGCTGATGGCGCCGCGGAGCCTGGCGCTCGTCAACTTCCGCTACCGCCCGCCGGGGCTGGACGACCCCGCCGCGCTCGACCGGTTGAACGAGCGGCTGCTCGAGGCCCTGAACGACAGCGGCGCCCTCTACCTGACCCAGAACCGGGTGCGGGGAGCCTACGCGATCCGCGTGTCCATCGGCCAGACGGCCACCGAGCGGCGCCACATCGAGGCGGCGTGGCGGCGCATCCAGGAGACGGCGCGGGCGCTGCCGGCGGGCTGAGCGGGGGCCGCCCCGGTCGCCCGCGCCGGCCGTGTCGTCCTGGCGGGCGACGCGCTATACTGGCGCCCAGCCGTCCCCAACCAAGGAGGCTCGATGCGCACCTACCATGACATCAACCTGAGGGACCGCAGCGTCACCACCCGGACGCTCGAGGGCGAGGCCGTCGTCAAGGCCGGCCGCTACCTCATCGCCCGGACGCTCCTCGACCTCGGGGTGGCCGGGGTCGACCCCCTGTCGCCGGCGAACCCGTTGATCTTCTCGGCGGGCCCCTTCGCCGGCACCAGCTTCTCCAACGCCAACCGGACGAGCGTCGGCTGCAAGAGCCCACTCACGGGCGGCATCAAGGAGGCCAACGGGGGCGGCACCTTCAGCTACGGCCTCGGCCAGGTCAAGGTGGCCGGCTTCACGCTCCTCGACGCCTCCCCGGACTGGGTCGTGCTGCACTTCAAGAAGGACGGCCGCCTCGACTGGGACGACGCCGCGCCCTACCTCGGCAAGGGCAACTTCGAGGCGAGCGCCATGCTCCACGCCCGCTACGGCAAGAAGATCACCGTCGCCCTCTGCGGGCCGGTGGGCGAGTACCAGGGCCTGATCGGGGGCATCGCGCTCAGCGACAAGGATGGCCGCCCCGCCCGGCTGGCCGCCCGGGGCGGCGTGGGCGCCGTCATGGGGTCGAAGAAGGTCAAGGCCATCGTGGTCGACCTGGACAAGATCCCGCCGCTCCACGACCGCGGCAAGGTCCTGGCCAGCATCAAGGACTACGCCAAGATGCTCCAGGCCGACTCCATGGTGGCCAACTTCTACGCCAAGATCGGCACCATGGGCATGGCCGACCTGCAGAACGTGCTGGGGGGCCTCCCCGTGCGCAACTTCAGCGCGGGGCAGCTCACCAACGCGGCGGCGGGGGAGACGTTCAAGATGGGCGGCGAGTACATCGCCCCCCTCAACACGAGCCGCGGGGGCGAGCACACGCACGCCTGCATGCCGGGCTGCGTGATCCAGTGCAGCAACGTGTACCACGACGCCGGCGGCAAGGAAGTCGTCTCGCCGGTGGAGTACGAGACCCTCGGCCTCCTCGGCACCAACTGCGGCATCAGCGAGCCCGACGAGCTGGCCCAGCTCAACTTCATCGCCAACGACCTCGGCGTGGACACCATCGAGACCGGCGCCATGCTGGCCGTGCTGATGGAGGCGGGGCTGGCGCCCTTCGGCGACGTGCCGTTCATGGTCGAGTGCCTGGCCGAGATCCGCAGGGGCAGCGACCAGGGCCGGCTGTGGGCCCAGGGCACGGCCCGGGTGGGGGCCCACTACGGGGTCGGCCGCGTGCCCGTCATCAAGAAGCAGGCCATCAGCGCCTACGACCCCCGGGTGGTGGAGGCCACCGGCATCACGATGATGGCCACCGCCCAGGGCGCCGACCACACCGCCGGGAACCTGCCCCGGCTCAAGACGCGGGAGATGCCGGTCGAGGAGCTGATGGCCCAGAGCCTGCTCCAGCAGACGCGGGTGGCCGCCCAGGACTCGCTCGGCCTCTGCATGTTCGGGGGCGGCGTGACCAACGCCAACCTCGACTTCCTCACCGCCGCCGCCAACGCCGCCCACGGCACCAGCCTCACCAAGGACTTCTACGAGGCGCTCGGCCGGGAGACGCTCCGGCTGGAGCGGGAGTTCAACCGCCAGGCCGGCTTCACCGAGGCTGACGACGAGCTGCCCCGCTTCTTCTACGAGGAACCGCTGCCGCCGACCCAGCACGTGGCCCGCTTCCACGGGGCCGACGTGCACGGGATGTACGAGCGCCTGCCGGCCTGAGGCGTTACGTGGACGGCGTGCACGACCTCGGCGGGATGCACGGCTTCGGGCCCGTCGAGCGGGAGGCGGACGAGCCGGTGTTCCACGCGCCGTGGGAGGCGGTGGTGCTGGCCATCAACCGCGCCGCGGGGGTTCGCGGCGTCTACAACATCGATGAGTTCCGCCACAGCATCGAGCGCATGCCGCCCGCCCGGTACCTCGCGGCGACCTACTACGAGAAGTGGCTCGACGGGATCACGCGCCTCTGCGTGGAGAAGGGGCTCGTGAGCGCCGAGGAGCTCGCCGAGCGGGTGGCGTTCTTCGCGGGCCGGCCGGAGGCCGACGCGATGGCCGCGGTGCGGGGGCCGCTGCCGCCCGCGGTGCCCTTCGACCCCGAGGCGCGGCGGGGCTTCGTCCGGGAGACGGGCGCGCGGCCCCGTTTCGCCCCGGGCGACCCGGTGGTGACCCGCCACGTCCACCCGCGCGGGCACACGCGCCTGCCCCGCTACGCCCGGGGCAAGCGGGGCGTCGTCGACCGGGTCCACGGCATCCACGTGTTCCCGGACACCAACGCCCACGGCGGGGGCGAGGCCCCGGAGCCCCTCTACAGCGTGCGCTTCGCCGCGCGCGAGCTGTGGGGCGAGTCGGCCGAGCCCAACGCCGTGGTGCACCTGGACTGCTGGGAGAGCTACCTCTCGCCGGGGAGCTAGACCGAATGGGCAAGAGCCATCCCAACGTGGATCCCTACGTGGTCTCGCGCGTGCGGGCGCTCGAGTCCCTCCTCCTGGAGAAGGGCGTCCTGCCCCCCGACGCGGTGGACCGGGTCATACGGCGCTACGAGGCCGACACGGGCCCCATGATCGGCGTCCGGGCGGTGGCCCGGGCCTGGGTCGACCCCGCCTATCGCCGGCTCCTGCTGACGGACCCGACGGCGGCGCTGTCCGCCTTCGGGGTCGCGTACGACATGCTGGTGGTGGTCGAGAACACCCCCGCCGTGCACAACCTCGTGGTGTGCACCCTGTGCTCCTGCTACCCCTGGCCGGTGATGGGGCTGCCTCCCGTCTGGTACAAGATGCCGGCCTACCGCTCCCGGGCGGTGCGGGAGCCCCGGGCGCTCCTGGCCGAGCTCGGCCTGACGGTGCCCGCCGAGCGGGAGATCCGCGTCTGGGACTCGAGCGCCGAGATGCGGTACATGGTGCTGCCCATGCGGCCGGCGGCCACCGAGGGCCTCGGGGAGGACGCGCTCGTTCCGCTCCTCACGCGGGACGCCTTGATCGGCGTCGCCGAGCCGGGGAGTCCCGCCGGCCCGCGCTGATCCCGGTGTACGCGCCCCGGCGCAACATCGTCCTCCGCCCCGACGGGCGGCCCGTCAACGTCGCGCGGCCCCGCGGCCACCTGTTCGTCTGCGAGAGCGGCTGCTGCTGCGGGCGCACCGCCGACGGGTTCCCGCCGGTGCCGGCCCGGGCCTTCCACCTGGAGTGGGAGCGCCGCCGGCTGCGCAACCAGGTCCACCTCACCATCGGCGGCTGCCTCGGGCCCTGCGCCCTCGCCAACGTGGTGCTGCTGCTCTTCGACGGGCAGGCCCAGTGGTTCCACTCGGTGACCGGGGACGCCATGGCCCACGCCATCTGGGACCACGTGGAGCGCATGCTGGAGGCCGACCGGTGCCTGCCGCCGCCCCCCCCGCTGGCGTCGCATCACTTCACGGGCTCCCGGTGGCAGCCGCGGCCCGACGGGCAGCCGCTCGACGATCACCGCCCGTGGCGCCGGCCGGAGCCGCTCCCCGCCGACGCCTCCGGGGCCGTGGCCTCGGGGCTCAGCGTGGACGGGTGCTCCGTCAGCGTCGACGGTCTCGTCGCCAACATGCAGGGCGGGCTGGCGCTGCCGCGCAAGAACGGCGAGCTCACCTTCGACGAGCCGTGGCACGGGCGGGTCTTCGGCATGGCGGTGGCGCTGCACGAGGAGGGCCGCTACGACTGGGAGGAGTTCCGCCAGGAGCTGATCCGCCAGGTGGCCGCCGCCGAGGGGCGGGGCGGCGCCTTCGTCTACTACGAGGTGTGGCTCGCCACCTTCGAGGCGCTCCTGGCCGCGCGCGGCATTCTCGCCCGCGCGGAGCTCGACGAGGCCACCTGCCAGTTCGAGTTCGGCGAGCGCGACGAGGTGTTCTAGGCCGCGACCGGGTAAGAGTTACGCGGCAGATCTTGCCCCGGCGGGGCCGGCGCCGCGACCCCCCGACGGGTTCCGGCCCCTCTTTCCCCCCGCTTCGCGGTCCTTCCGGGCTGGTATACGCCTTGCTCCGGGTGGCGGGAGAAGGAGGATCCGTGCCATGCTCTGGACCATCTTCACCATACTGCTGGTGCTGTGGCTGATCGGGGTGGTGAGCTCCTACACCCTCGGCGGCTTCATCCATCTCCTGCTGGTGGTTGCCATCGCCGTGATCCTGATCCGGGTCATCGAAGGCCGACGACCCGTCTGACGCGGCGGAGCGACCGGGAGGGCGTCTCATGCGAGGGTTGGTGGTGCTGGGCGTCGTGTTGCTGGTGATCGGGGTGGTGGCGCTCGCCTACCAGGGCATCACCTACACGACACAGGAGAAGGTCCTGGACGTGGGGCCCATCAAGGCCACCGTGGAGCGCGAGAAGACGATCCCGCTGCCGCCGGTGCTGGGTGTCCTGGCGCTGGTGGGCGGGATCGTGCTCATCGCCGTCGGCGCGCGCCGCGCCTGACGGCGGCCGGTGAGCGGGGCGGCGCGGGGACCGGCGCCGTCCGGCGGTCAGGCGCCGCCGACCTCCCGCTCCAGGTAGACGGTCACCCGCTGGCGCCGGGGGCGCTCGGCGTCGGCGGGGTCGACGTACCGGATGGTGCGCTTGCCCGCCCACTCTCGCGGGAGCAGGAGCACGCGGACGAAGGCCGTGTCGGCCGGACCCGCGGTGGCCTCGACGGGCTCCGGCCCCGCCTCGAACCACGCCTCGCCCGGCCCGTACACGGCGACGTGCCCCGGGCTCTTGACGGTGAGGCGGCCGTGCAGCAGGTAGCGGATGCCGGGTCCCGGATGCACGTGGGTGTGGGCGATGCCGCCCGGCGGGAAGTCCACCCGGTCGCAGCGCAGGAGCCAGCCGTCCCCGGGCGCCAGGCGCACGGGGCACGAGAGCAGGGCGCCCGGCGGCTCTGCCCCGTCGGGGTCCAGCCGCCACACGAGGGCGGGCCCGGCCACCGCGCGCGGCCCGACGTGGGCGGCGTCGGCGGCCACGTCGTAGACCACGTGGCCGGCGGCCGCCGCGACGCCGGCGTGGCAGACGTAGAGGCCCAGGCGCACGACCGACCGCTCAGCGGGGCGCGCCCGGGCCAGCCGGCGGGCGCCGGTGGGCCCAGGGCTCGGCGGCCTCGAGCTGGGCGGCCAGGCGGAACAGCGTCGCCTCGTCGCCGAAGCGCGCGGCGAACTGCACGCCGAGCGGCAGGCCGGCCGAGGTCCAGGCGAGCGGCACCGACATGGCCGGGTTGCCCGCGGAGTTGAACAGCGAGGTGAAGCCGATGGAGGACAGGACGGCGTCCATGTACACCGCCTCGGGGCTCGAGGTCATGTCGAGCACGCCCAGGGGGTACGGCGGCTGGCACATGGTGGGGGACAGGAGCGCGTCGTGCTGCTGGAAGAAGCGCGCCACGACGCGGCCGGTGCGGTGCACGACCTGGACGGCCCGCGCGTAGTCGGCGGCGCGCTGGGTGTGGCCGTCCACGGCGCGCGCCCAGGTAGCGGGCTCCACGTCGGCCGCCGACAGCTCGCGCCCGAGCGCCGCCGCCCGGGTCTCGATCTGGGCGCGCACGTTGGCCCCGACGATGACCCGGCTCGCCCACGCGAGGGCGTCGGCCTCCACGGCCGGCGAGGTCTCCTCCACCTGGTGGCCGAGCCGCTCGCAGAGCCGGGCGGCGGCCCGGGCGGCGGCGGTGCACTCCGGGTGCACGGGCTTGCCGTTCCAGGCCCGGGTCGCCAGCGCGATCCTGAGCCGGCCGGGCTCCCGCCCCACCTCGGCCAGGAAGGGCCCGGCCGGCGGGGGCGCCCAGTAGGGATCGCCCACGTCCGGTCCCGCCGTGGCATCCAGGAGGGCGGCGCTGTCGCGCACGCTGCGCGTGACGGCGTGGCCGACCGAGGCGCCGCTCCAGCCCTCGCCCGCGTCGGGGCCCATGGGGTTGCGGGCCCGCGTCGGCTTGAGCCCGAACAGCCCGCAGCACGAGGCGGGGATGCGGATGGAGCCACCGCCGTCGGTGGCGTGGGCCATGGGGACGATCCCCGCCGCCACCGCGGCGGCGGCGCCGCCGCTCGAGCCGCCCGCGCTGTGGCCGAGCGCCCAGGGATTGCGCGTCGGCCCGAACAGCCGCGGCTCCGTCGAGGGGCAGAGCCCCAGCTCGGGCGTGTTGGTCTTGCCGAAGATCACCAGCCCCGCGCGCCCCAGCCGGGCGGAGATCTCGCTGTCGTGGTCGGCCACGAAGTCGGCGAAGAGCCGGCTCCCGTAGGACGTGCGGGTCCCGGTCAGCAGCACCCCCAGGTCCTTCAAGAGGTACGGGACGCCGGTGAACGGCCCGACGGGCAGCTCGGCGGCGATGGCGGCCCGGGCCCGCTCCTCGAAGCGTCCCACGATGGCGTTGATGGCCGGGTTCTTCTCCTCGGCCACGGCCAGCGCCGCGTCCAGCACCTCGGCGGCCGTCACCTCGCGCCGCCGGACCAGCTCGGCCAGCCCCAGCCCGTCGTGCTGCTCGTACTCGGACCGCTTCATCGCGTCTCCTTCGCGTTCAGGGCGCCGGCGACGCGGCGTCCGCGTCCTCGGCGGTCAGCGTGAGCCTCGTGTGGCAGCGGGGGCAGTCGACGGAGCGCTCGGGGCGGAACCGCCCCGCGGCGGGGAAGTCCTGCTCGGCGCCGCAGCGCGGACAGGCCCCGCGCGCGCCGAGCAGACGGCGGTCCTCGCGAAGGCGCATGGCGGCCAGGACGAGCCCGCCGACGAGGAGGGTGGGGACGAGGACGAAGTGCCCCACGGGGATGAACACGGCCAGCGCCGCCGGCACCCAGCACAGCGCCAGCGCCCCGAGCGCCCGCCGGAGCCGCCGGGCCGCTCCCTGGCGGAGCACGATGGCCGTGGCCGTGGTCGGCGGGGCCCCGAAGGCGGTGAGCCGGACGCGGACCGCCTGCGTGTCCCCTTCGCGGTCGGTGACCATCCGCGACGATACTAGCCGTCGCCTCCGGGTCGATCAAGCCTCGGCCGGGCCCCGCCGGCCTCGGTCACGACGCCGGGCGCGCATCTCGGCGCCGGCGCTGGCCGGCGCGCCGCGACAGGATGTCGCCGCGACGACAGCCGCGTCGCGCGCGCCCGCCCGTCCCGCGCGCCCGCGACAGGAAATCGCCCTTGCGGATCAGGCAGTTGCCCGTCTGGATGGGACTGGCGTGCGTCTTGCTCCTCTTTCCCGGGTCACGCATCGGCCGCCGCGCCTCACGTGCGCGCGGCCGCGTCACGACTCGAACCCGGGCACACACGAGAGGAGGACGACGCATGCTCGACCGGATCCGCAAGCTTCCCGACTACGCGCAGTCCATGATCGTCGTGGGCGGTCTCGCCGTGGTGGTGATCACGGTCGCCGCCCTCTTGAGCATCCTCGCCTGACCGGGCGGCCCGTCCGCGCCGCCCGGCTCGACGGCCCGGCCGGGCCGGGAGGGCAGCGAGCGTGCCCGTCATCGCGATCTCGGGGTCGTACGGCGGCCTGAACCTCGGCGACGAGGCGATCCTCACGTGCATGCTCCAGGAGCTGCGCGCGGGGGTGCCGGGGGCCGAGATCGTGGTGTTCTCGCGGGACGCCGCCCACACCACGCGCCACCATCGCGCCGAGCGGGTGGTGCCCGTGCGGGAGCTGACGCGGGAGCAGGTGACCCCGCACATCCCGCGCCTGGACCTCCTGCTGCTGGGCGGGGGCGGGATCCTCTACGACCGGGAGGCGCGCGTCTACCTGCGTGAGGTCCAGATCGCCCAGGAGCTCGGGGTGCGGACGGCCACCTACGCCGTCAGCGCCGGGCCGCTCGAGACGGGGGAGGCCCGCCAGGCGGTGGCGGAGACGCTCAACAAGATGGACGCCGTCACGGTGCGGGAGGCCCGGGCCAAGCGCCTGCTGGAGGAGATCGGGGTCACGCGGGACATCGTCGTCACCGCGGACCCGGCGGTGCTGCTGACGCCCGAGCCCTTCACCGAGGGCATGCTGGAGCGCGAGGGCGTCCGGAAGCGCCGCCACCTGGTGGGGATGTCGGTGCGAGAGGTCGGGCCGGCCGCGCCCAAGCTCGGCGAGATCGCCTACCACCAGCTCCTGGCCACCGCCGCCGACTTCGTCGTCGACCGCCTGGACGCCGACGTGCTGTTCGTCCCGCTGGAGCGCGGCGACATCCGCGAGTCCCACGCCGTGATCGGCCGGATGGCCGCCGCCGAGCGCGCCTCCGTGCTGCGCGGGACCTCCACGCTCCGGCAGCTCCTCGGGCTGATGGAGCACCTGGACGCGATGGTCGCCATGCGGCTGCACTGCCTGATCTTCGCCGCCATCGCGCGCATCCCGTTCATCGCGCTGCCCTACGCCGACAAGGTCGGGGGGTTCCTCGAGGAGGTCGGGCTGCCGGCCCGGACCCTCGACGAGACCCACCCGGGACCGCTCCTGGCCTCCATCGACCGGTCGTGGGACGAGCGCGCCCGGCTGAAGGCGGCGCTCGACGAGCGCCTGCCCGCGCTCCAGCAGCGCGCCCGCGAGACGACCCGCATCGTGCTGGACCTCGTGCGCCGGCCGGCGCCGGCCCGCGGGGAGCCGGCCCCGGCGGCGGAGGCCGGGTAGAGGGGAGGGTCCGGTGCCGCCGCTTCAGCCCTCGCGCGCGCGCCGCACGGTGACGCTGCCGGCGCGCGCGGTGCCGGTGGTGGCCGAGCCCGACGTGCTGGTGGTCGGGGGCGGGCCGGCCGGCATCGGGGCCGCCCTCGGCGCGGCCGCCGCCGGCGCCCAGGTCGTGCTCACGGAGCGCTACGGGTTCCTCGGCGGCAACGCGACCGCCGCGCTCGTGATGCCGCTCATGTCCTTCCACACCGCGCGCCCGGCGCCGCCCGCGGCGAACCCGCTGATGCCGCAGGACCACGGCCCCGGCGAGCCCGTCGTCGCCGGCGCGCTGCGCACGCTGCTGGACCGTCTCGTGGCGGGGGCGGGGGCGGTGGAGCCGTCGGCCGGCACCGGCTACACGGTCCCCTTCGACCCGGAGGTGCTCAAGTCGGTGGCCCTCGACCTCCTCGATGCGGCCGGCGTCCGCTTCCTGCTGCACGCCCTCGCCGTGGACGTGGCGGACGGCTCCCCGCGGAGCGTCGTGTTCGCCACCAAGTCCGGCCTCGTGGCCATCGCCGCCCGCGCCGTGGTGGACTGCACGGGCGACGGCGACGTGGCCGCCCTGGCCGGGGCGCCCTACGAGGTGGGGCGGCCGGAGGACCACCTCGTGCAGCCCATGACGCTCATGTTCCGCGTCGTGGGCTTCGACGCCGGGCGCTTCCGCGCCTACGTGGACGGCCACCCCGGCCAGTGGCGCGGCGTCCACGGCCTCTGGGACCTCGTGCGGGAGGCGACGGAGGCCGGCGACCTGCGGCTGGCGCGCGAGGACGTGCTGTTCTTCGGCACCCCGCACCCCGGGGAGATCTCGGTGAACTCGACGCGCGTCACCGGCGTCCTGGGCACCAGCGTGTGGGACTGGACGCGGGCGGAGTGGGAGAGCCGCCGGCAGATGCGGGAGATCGCCGCGTTCCTGCGCCGCTACGTGCCCGGCTTCGAGAAGGCCTACGTGGCGCAGAGCGGCGTCCACACGGGCGTGCGCGAGACCCGGCGCGTGCTCGGTCGCTACACCCTCACCGTGGACGACGTGCTCGGCGCGCGCAAGTTCGACGACGTGATCGCCCGCGGGGCCTATCCGGTGGACATCCACAACCCCGGCGGCAGGGGGACGACGCTCCGGCGGCTGCCGGCGGGCGAGGCCTACGACGTCCCGCTGCGCTGTCTCCTGCCGCGCTCCGTGGACGGGCTCCTGGTCGCCGGGCGGTGCCTGTCCGGCACCCACGAAGCCCACTCCTCCTACCGGGTGATGCCGGTGGCCATGGCCACCGGCCAGGCGGCGGGCGTGTGCGCCGCGCTGGCCGCGCGCGGCGAGCGCTCCCCGGGCGACGTCGCCGTCGCCGCCGTCCAGCAGGAGCTGCGCCGGCAGGGCGCGGACCTCGGCCGGGACCGCTAGGCGCGCCCGTCAGCCCGCGGCCGTCCCCCGCGGCTGGCCCAGGCGCCAGCGGAGGGCCGGCGGGGCCAGGAGCGTCGTGACCAGCACCATCAGCACGACGGCCGAGAACACGCTCTGCGAGAGGAGCGGCTGGCCGTCGAGGGTCAGGCTCGTGCCGATGCCGGCGAAGATCAGGCCCACCTCTCCGCGCGGCACCATGCCGAAGGCGACGGCGAGCCGGTCCACCCGGCGGTCGATCACGCCGGCCGCGCAGGCCAGCTTGCCGAGGACTCCCGCGACCACGAGCAGGGCGCCCAGCGCGATCGCCCCCGGCTGGGCCAGGCTGCGCAGGTCCACCTGGATCCCCATCAGGACGAAGAACGTGGGGACGAACAGCGTGGACAGGGGATGGAGGAGCTCGGCCAGCGTGGCCGCCTCGGCCCGCGTCCGCACGCCCCGCCCGTAGGGGTCGAGCAGCAGGCCGGCGGCGAAGGCGCCGACGATGGCGGCCAGCCCCACCAGCTCGGCCGCGAAGGCGAGGGTGAAGCAGAGCCCGAGCCCGACGACCAGCATCATCTCCGGCCGCTGGAGCCGGGCCGTGAGCGACACGATGGGGCCGGACAGAAAGTGGCCGGCCACGGCCGCGGCGACGAGGAACAGCGCGGCCTGGAGCACGATGAGCCCGATCCGGCCCGCCGACAGGGCCGGCCCCTCCCCCGCCGCCGACGAGACGGCGCCGGCGACCACCGCCAGCAGCACGAGACCGAGCACGTCGTCGACGATGGCCGCGCCCACGATGGTCTGCCCCTCGCGGGTCTGCGTCGCGCCCAGGTCCTTCAAGACCCGCGCCGTGATGCCGACGCTGGTGGCGGCCAGCGTGGCGCCGACGAAGACGTGCACGAGGACCGGGCTCGACGGGGACAGCCAGGCCGAGGCCCCCCAGCCGAGGGCCACGGGCACGACCACCCCGATCAGCGCCACCAGCAGCGACGAGGGGCCGACGCGGGCGAGGGCCCGCAGGTCGGACTCGAGCCCCACGTCGAAGAGCAGGATGAGGACGCCGACCTCGGCCAGGAAGAACAGCGTCGGCTCCGACCGGACGAAGGCGATGCCCTCGCCGCCGAACAGGACGGGCACCACGTTGCCGAGGCCGATGCCGACCAGCAGCTCGCCGAGCACGGAGGGCTGGCCGAGCCGCTCGGCCACGAGCCCGCCCGCCTTGGCCGAGGCGACGAGCAGCGCCACCGCGAACAGCACCGGTCCGAAGCGGCCCGACTCGCCGGCCGCCGCCCAGGCCGGGACCGCGATCGCGAGGCCCGCCGCCGCCGCGGCCACGGCCAGGAGGAGTCGGGGTCGAGGCACACGCCAGGGTAACCCGCGCGTGGCGCCCTGGCCAGGGCGCGGGGTGTCTCGCGGCGCGCGCCGGCGCCCAGGCGGCGGCCACGAACGATCGCCGCCCCGCCGGGGGCCGTCTGGCCGGGCCGCCATGGGCCGGACGCCAGAGGTCTAGCCGGCGGCCCAGAGCCGTCGCGGCGCGGCCCGCCGCGACCCGGCGACGGGCGTCGGCGCCGAGCGCTGTGCCCGCGCGCACTTGGCGCCCGGCGGGCGGCGCGCGCGGGCCGCCCCGGGGCGCGGCATGCGCCTTGCGATGCACGAGGACGGGAGAGACGAGCCATGATCCGGCGAGCGCGCGTCGACCGACCCTCCATCCGATCCCGCCCGTGGCGCGCGCTCGCCGGCCTCGTCGTCGCCGCCGGGCTGGCGGGGTGCGCGAGCGGATCCGGCACCGGCACGGTCATCCACCAGGGGGAGGTGAGGCCCGGCCGGTACCTCGCCACCCTCGTCGTGAAGGAGCAGGGGTGCTGGCCCCACGGCACGGCCTGCGCGATCCAGGACAGCGAGCAGGGCATCATGTTCCTGCCCGCCGACGGCTCGACGCCGCCCGCCGTCTACGAGCAGTTCGCCCGCGAGCTCTGCCACGCCGTGGCGCTGCTGCGCGGGGTGCCCGCCGCCAGCGAGGTGTGCGCGCGAGGACCGGGCACCGCCCGGATCGCCCGGCAGTAGCCGCCCGCCGCTCGCTCCGCGCCCGGCGCCCGCGCGACCGGCTCGCAACTTGCAGCCGCCGTGCGAGCGTGAGGCCGCGTGGCGATGCCCGAGAGACCAAAGCCTCGCCGTAGCAAGCAGTTACGGATGCGCGGGCCCGCCTGGCGCCCATCCGCCGACGCGCTTCGAGCGCCCGGCCATGACAGTTTCCGTCAGGCCACGGACGAAACGATCCCATGACCCGGGTGCTCGTGGTCGACGACGAGGACGAGATCCGCTCGATCCTGTGCGATCTCCTGACGGGCCGCGGCCTCGAGGTCGTCGACGCCGCCGAGGCGGGCGCGGCGCTCGAGCTGATGCGGAGCGCGTCACCGGCCGCCGTCCTCCTGGATCTGTCCATGCCCGGCATGAGCGGGCTCGAGCTCCTGCCGCGACTCAAGGAGATCGCCCCCGACGTGCCGGTGATCGTGCTCACCGCGCACCAGGACGTGCAGACGGTGGTGCAGGCCATGCGGCAGGGCGCCTACGACTACCTCGCCAAGCCCTGCGACCCCGACAAGATCGTCGTCACGGTCACCCGGGCCGTCCAGCACCTCGGGCTGCTCACCGAGGTCCACGCCCTCCGCAGCGCGCTCGGCGACGGCGCCGGGCTGCGGGAGCTGATGGGCCCGAGCGCGGCGGTGGCGCGCCTCGTCCGCCAGGTCGACCAGGTGGCGCGGTCCAACTTCACCGTGCTCGTGCAGGGCGAGACCGGGGCCGGCAAGGAGCTCGTGGCCCGCGCCATCCACCGCCAGAGCGGCAACGGCCGGGGGCCCTTCGTGCCGGTGGACTGCGGCGCGATCCCGGACACCCTGGTCGAGTCCGAGCTCTTCGGCCACGAGCGCGGGGCCTTCACCGGCGCCGACGCGAAGAAGCCCGGCCAGTTCCTCCTGGCCCACGGGGGCACGCTGTTCCTCGACGAGGTCGCCAACCTGCCCCCCACCGCCCAGGCCAAGCTCCTGCGGGTGCTCCAGGACCGCCAGGTCCGGCCGCTCGGGAGCGCGCGCGCGGTGCCCGTCGACGTCCGGGTGATCGCCGCCGCCAACCTGCCCCTCGCGGACGAGGTCGCCCGGGGACGCTTCCGCCAGGACCTCTACTACCGGCTCGGCGAGTTCACGATCCAGGTGCCGCCGCTGCGCGAGCGGCCGGAGGACATCCTGCCGCTCGCCCGGCGGTTCCTCGTGGAGACGGGCATGGAGCTGAGCCGGGCCGTGCGGGGCCTCTCGGAGGCTGCCGCGGCGCGGCTCGCGCAGTACCACTGGCCGGGCAACGTGCGGGAGCTGCGCAACGTCGTGCGCCGCGCCGTCCTCGTCAGCGGCGACGTCGTCGAGCCGGAGGCCGTGTTCCCGTCGCCGCCGGAGCCGTCCGTGGCCGTCGCGTCCAACGAGGACGCGGCCTGGATGCGGGGGCTCTCCCTGCGGGAGATCGCCGACCACGCCACCGCCGTGGCGGAGGGCCAGGCCATCCGCCACGCCTTGGAGGCGGCCGGGGGCAACAAGAGCGAGGCCGCCCGCCTGCTCAGGACGGACTTCAAGACGCTGCACACGAAGATGCGGCTCCGCGGCATCCTGGCCCGCGAGTTCCTGCAGCGCTGATCGCCCGGCCCCCTGGCCGGTCCCCATGGAGCCGTCTCCCGGTCTCTGGCGCGCGCGCCAGGGGCGCCTCGTCGAGCGCCGCGTCCCCTCGGCCCGCCAGGCCCCTTCCGGCGCGGTCCCTCGCGCACTTGCCCGACAGCCCCGTCGTCGTCGCCGCGAACCGACCCCGGGCATCCCGCTTGCTCTGGTCCCAGCGCGGGACGAGCTCGACGGCGCCCGGGTGCGCCCACGGGAGACGAGGGACATGCAGGATCGTCGACTCTACAGGCTGCGGGAAGAGCTGGCGCGCGCGGTGGCCGTGGCCGACCGCCCTCCGCGCTGGGGCGCCGACCCCGTGCGCGGGGAACCGGTCGCGGCCGCCCCCGAGGCGAGCCGCGTGGTGGACCGCCCGGCGGCCCGCCGCCGTCGACCCGGCCGCCGCGCTCTCGGGATCGTCGCCCTCGCGGCGGCCCTCGGGAGCGGCTGCGCGAGCGGGGACGGGGCCACCAAGGTCTTCCGCCACGGCGCGGTGGGGCCGGGCCGGTACCTCTCGACGGTCATCGTGACCCCCGGCGGCTGCTCTCCGGGCGGCGGCTCCTGCACCGTCCACCGCGAGGGGACGGTGGAGGTGACCCTGCCCCTCGACCCCGACACGGCGTCGTGGGTGTACGAGGCCTACGCCCACGAGCTGTGCCACGTGGTCGCCGGCCTGCACCGCCTCGTGGGGCCGGCCGATCCGTGCCACAACGAGGACGGTGGCCGCATGCGCTCCTCCTATCCCCACCACGCCCGGCGCGCCCGCTGACGCGCCTCGCCGGTCCCCAACCGCTCGAGCCGTTGCGGGCGGAGACGGTGCCCTTACTGCGTGCCCCGCTCCGGCCCGCGGCGACCTCCCCGGTGGAGCGAAGCGCCTCACTCGTGGTAATTGTCTGCGGGGAGGGACAGCAGGCCCAATGGCCGCCACGAGGGCTTCGCGACCCGCCGTCGCCATCACCGACGATCCGGACAGCCGCCGACGGCTGATCTGCGCCGGCGTCGGCCCGGGACCGCGCGGGGAGGCCCGCCGAGGCGCTGTCCCGTCCGCCCGCGCCATCTGGAACCCGCGATGACCGGCGCCCGGGTGGCCGTGGTCGGGGCGGGCATGGCGGGGCTCACGGCCGCGCTCCGGCTCGCCGAGCGCGGCTGCGCGGTGACGCTCTACGAGGCGCAGCCCTACCTGGGCGGCCAGTTCGGCGCGCACAGCCACGGCGACGGCCAGTTCCACGAGCATTGCTACCACATGCTGCTGAACTGGTACCGGAACTTCTGGCAGCTCGCCGAGGACATCGGGCTCGAGCGCGAGCGGGACTTCGACTCGCGGACGGCGGTCCGGAATCTCCGGGCCGGCCAGTTCCCCCACACGAGCGCCCTGACCAACCCCGGGTCGGCGCGGTTCAACAACGCCAACTTCTTCTCCGGGGTCGCGTCGCCGCCCGACGTGTTCCTGGGCGGCTACACGCTGGTCGACCTGCTCACCCAGCGCTTTCCCCCGGGCCGCATCCTGGACGAGTACAGCGTCAACGCCTTCGTCCAGTCCCGCCCGTACGCCTCCGAGGGCAGCGCTCTGCTCCAGGAGGAGACGCTGGCCAAGGCCTTCGCCTGTCCGAGCTACCTCTCGTCGGCGCGGAGCTACCAGAAGTTCATCAAGTACGGGTTCCGCTACCCGGAGCCCATGCTCTGGCTGCTCAAGGGCGACGTCGAGCGGCGCTTCCACCGCTTCCTGCGCGGCCGGCTCGCGGCCCTCGGATGCCAGATCCGGACCGGCTGCACGGTGACCGAGATCGTGCTGGGCCACGCGGCGCCACCGCCGGAGGCGCCGGTCTCGATGTCGGCGGCGGCGGCGCCGACGCCGCCGGTGCCCTTCCGCGTGACGCGGCTCGCCTACGCGCCGACCACGGCCGAGTGGGACTGCCTCTGGGGGAGCGAGCTCGCCCCCCCGCCCGCGACGCCCTCCGGCGTCACGCCCGGCCAGGACCCCGTCGACTACCTGATCCTGGCCGTGCCGCCGGCCGGGCTCGGTCCCATCATCCGGGACTCGAACCTCGTCCTGCCCCAGCTCAAGCTGGACTTCTCGCGGATCACCAAGCAGCTGCGGGCCGAGCCCATGGCCTCCCTCGACCTCTACTTCACGCGGAGGCTGCCCGGGCTGCCCAGGGAGCACGTGGTCTGCCTCGAGTCGGAGTTCAGCGTGAGCTTCATCGACAACTCCCAGGCCTGGCCGAACTGCGACGCGACGGTGCTGAACGTGGTGGCGGCGGACTTCGAGGCGCTCAACTCCCTGGCCCGGGTGGAGGCCTTCGGGCTGCTGCTCGACGACCTCCGGCGGTACGTGCCCTTCGACCTCGCCGACCTCGACGAGAACCGGACGCACTTCCAGGCCAACGTCGGCGAGACGCTCTTCATCAACGAGGTGGGCAGCGATCGCTGGCGCCCCCGCACGGCGACGCCGATCCCCAACGTGTTCCTGGCCGGCGACTACTGCCTGACGGTGATCGACGTCACCACCGTGGAAGGCGCCGTCGTGAGCGGGCTCCAGGCGGCGGAGGCGCTGCGCCGGCGCGTCCTGGCCGACCGGCGCCTGCCCGACGATCACCCGCTGGCCCGGCCCATCGAGATCGTCGAGCCGGAGGCCTACCCGGACCTCTACCCGATGGCCTTGAAGCTCTGCCTGGCGCCCTGGGCGTACGCGGCCAAGGGGCTGTCCTGGCTCGGCGAGCAGGCGGGGCCGAGGCCTTCGGGGCGGACGCCGATGGATCTGGCCGTCCTCGCCACCCGCCTCGCGCTCGCCCCGTACGCGCTGGGCGCCGACTGGGTCCGCACGCTCTGGGACCTGTGGGGCGAGGCGCTCGGCGGACGCGGGCGGCGCCGATGAGCGCGGCGTTCGACTACGTCGTGGTCGGGGCCGGCTCCTCGGGATGCGTCGTGGCGAGCCGCCTGAGCCGGAGCGGCTCGGTGCTGGTGCTCGAGGCGGGTGGGTCCGACACCGCGGCGGCAGTCCAGGAGCTGATCGCCGATCCCCGCCAGGCCCTCCGGGCCGTGGCCGATCCGCGCATCAGCTGCCCCTACGCCGTCGAGCCCCAGGCCGGCCTCGGCGGCCGCCCCGCGTGGATCCACCGCGGCCTCGTGCGCGGCGGGTGCAGCGCCATCAACGGCATGATCTACGTCCGCGGCAACCGGCGCGACTACGACGGCTGGGCCGCCCTCGGCAACGAGGGGTGGGGCTACGCCGACCTCCTGCCCGTCTTCATGCGGTCGGAGCGCTTCGCGGGCGGCGCGTCGCGCTATCACGGGGGGGACGGGCCGCTCGACGTGCGGCCGGTGCCGGACCCGACGCCGGTGGCGCAGGCCTTCGTCCAGGCCGCGGCCGAGACGGGGTTCCGCGACAGCGACGCCCGGTGGGACTTCAATGGGGCCCGTCAGGAGGACGCGGCCGGGCTCTACCAGGCGACGGTGACGCCGGACGGACGGCGGGCCAGCGCCGCGACGGCCTTCCTCACCCCGGCGACGTGGGCGAGCGCGCTCACGGTCAAGACCGGCGCGCGGGCGCGCCGGGTGCTCTTCGAGGGCCAGCGGGCCGTCGGCGTGGAGTGTCTCGAGGAGGGGGCGCCCCGCGCCTACCGGGCCGAGCGGGAGGTGATCCTCGCCGCCGGGACCTTCGAGACCCCGAAGCTGCTGCTCCTGTCGGGCGTCGGTCCGGCCGCGCACCTGTCGGCGGTGGGCGTGACGCCGCTCGTGGACCTCCCGGGGGTCGGCCAGAACCTGCACGACCACCTGATGATCCCGATCTATCACCTGGCGAAGGGGCATCCGGGACACTCGGCCTTCATCGCCGAGGCCGGGCTCTTCACCCGCACCCGCCGCTCCCCGGACGACCTCGGGCCGGACCTGCAGTACCACGCGCTGGGGGCGATGCCGTGGTTCGGCGTGGACCCGGCCGAGACGCCCAACTTCGTCCTCTGCCCGGCCCTGATCAAGCCGGAGAGCCGGGGCACGCTCCGCCTCGCGAGCGACCGGCCCGAGGACCCGCCCGTGATCGACCCCGCCTACCTGCGCGAGGAGTCGGACGTGACGGTGCTGGCGCGGGGCGTCGAGCTGGCGCGCGAGCTGGTGGCGGCCCCTGCCCTGCGCGCCTTTTCCCTCGGCGCCTCGCCCTTCGCCGTCCCCAACCCCCTCGACCTCACGGCGTGGCTCGGCATCCCGGCTCGCGGCGCCCCGCTCCGCGCCTTCATCCGGGCCGCGGCCGCGACCGTGTGGCACCCGGTGGGGACCTGCCGGATGGGGCGCGACCCGCTGGCCGTGGTCGACCCCGCCCTCCGCGTGCACGGGGTGGAGGGCCTGCGGGTCGCGGATGCGTCCGTGATGCCCGTGATCGTCAGCGGCAACACCAATGCAGCCTGCATCATGATCGGGGAACGCTGCGCGGAGCTGGTGAGCGGCACGCCGGCAGCGGCCCCGGGGAGGTCTGTCTGATGGACGCGGCGCCACAGCGGGGGTGGACCCCCGAGGAGCTCTTCCGTGCGATGACGGCCGGCTTCACGCCGCCCGAAGCCGGGTCGACGGCATCCGGCGCGGCGCCCGGACCGGCCGGGCTCGGGCTCGAGGCCCTGGGCGAGGTCAGCGGCGCCTTCCTGGCCAGCGGGCTCCGCTACTGGAGCCGGCTGGGCGAGATGTGGATCCGCGCGTGGCCGGTGCTGCTGCGGGCGGCGACGCGCGCCCCCGCCGGGGCCGGCGCGGACGCCGAGGCGGCGGCGCTCGCCGACGACGTGCGCGCCGTGCTGCGGGAGCTGGCCGACCTGCCCTGTCAGGAGTCCCGCCGCCTCCAGGCCGAGCTCGATCGGATCACGGCGGCGGGCGCCATCCCGGCGCCCGACCCCGACGCCCCGTACTGGCGGCGCTGGGACGCCAAGGCCTGAGGTCCGCCGTGCCCGTCGACGGCGTCCCCGCGGTCGTCCAGCGGCTCGGGCTCGAGCGCGAGGTGGGCCAGCTGCGCGACCTGCTCGCGACCTGGGTGGAGCGCTCCCACGAGGAGGTCCGGGACCTCCTGGCCTGGCAGTTCCAGGCCGGCTCCAAGTACTTCCGGCCGCTGACGATCTTCTGCTGCTACCGCGCCATCTACGAGGGCCCGGTCCCGCCCGGGCTCGTGCGCTCGGCGGCCGTGCTCGAGATGTTCCACAACGTCTCGCTCGTCGTCGACGACATCCTCGACCGGTCGCCGACGCGGCGCTCGGTGGCGACGCTGCACGCCAAGTTCGGCATGCTGCCGGCGCTCATGGCCGCGGGCTACATCGTGGCCGACGGCTACCGGCTGCTGCAGGACGACCCCCACGACATCCGCCTCCTGTCGGAGCTCTTGATGCGCCTCGGCGCGGCCGAGTGCCTGCAGTGGCGCCTCCGCCGGCAACCCCTCGGGCTCACGGACTGGCGGCGCATCGCCGGCGAGGACACGGGGACGATGTTCGAGGTGTGCGCCTGCCTCGGGACGCGGACCGCGGAGCTGCGACGGTTCGGCCGGCTCCTGGGCACGCTCTACCACGGCTGCGACGACGTGGGCGACGTGCGCGGCGCCCAGGCGCTCGGCGGGGGCGGGGAGGAGGACCTGCGCGACGGCATCCTGACCTTGCCCGCCGCCCTGGCCATCCGGGACCCCCACGTCGCCACGCTGTTCGCGCTGCCCGACCCGAGCCCGGCGGACCTCGCCCGCCTCGCGGCCGCGTTCGCCGCCCGGCTGCCCGAGGCCGAGCGCTGTCTGCACGCCATCGCCGCCGAGGCCTGCCAGGAGGCCCAGCGCTTCGCGCCCAACCCCGCGCCGCTCGTGACGCTGGTGGAGCACACGCGCCAGCTCTCGGGCCGCTAGCGGGCGGGGCGGTGCCCGCCGAAGGCGGCCGCGGGGCCCCCGCCGACGCGCTGGCCGACCTGGTCGGCGACAGCCCGGGCATCCGGGCCGTCCGCGAGCAGGTCCGCCAGCTGCTGCGGGCCTGGTCGGCCGCCCGCCGGCCGCCGCCGGTGCTGATCCAGGGCGAGACCGGCACCGGCAAGGGCCTCCTGGCCCGGGCGCTCCACCGGGCGAGTCCCCGCGCGGGGGGGCCGTTCGTCGACCTCAACTGTGCGGCCGTGCCCGAGCACCTCCTGGAAGCCGAGCTGTTCGGCCACGAGCGCGGCGCCTTCACCGACGCGCGTCAGGCCAAGCCCGGCCTGTTCCAGCAAGCCAGCCGCGGCGCCTTGTTCCTCGACGAGATCGGCCTCCTGCCGCCGGCGCTCCAGGCCAAGCTCCTGTCGGCCATCGAGGACCGCGTGGTGCGCCGCCTGGGAGCCACGCGGGCGGAGGCGGTGGACGTGTGGATCGTCGCCGCGACCAACGAGGACCTCGCGCTCGCCATCCGCGCGCGGCAGTTCCGGGAGGACCTCTACCACCGCCTCGCCGTGATGACCCTGACGCTGCCCCCGCTGCGCGAGCGAGGGGCCGACGTGCTGGCGCTGGCCGACCACTTCCTGGCCCGCGCCGCCGCCGACTACGGCATGGGCGAGACGCGCTTCTCGCCCGACGCGCGCGCGGCGCTCCAGGCCTACGCCTGGCCCGGCAACGTGCGCGAGCTCGGCAACGTCATCGAGCGGGTGGCGCTGCTGACCGACGCCTCCACGATCACGGCCGACCACCTGGCCCTGCCCGCGGCCCGGCCGCCGGCGCCGGAGGCGGCGGCGCCCCCGGCCCGGACCTCGCGCGACCAGATGCGCGCGCACCTGCTGGCCACCCTCACCGAGACGGACTGGAACATCTCGCGCACCGCCGCGCGGCTCGGCGTCTCGCGCAACACCGTCAACGCGCGCATCGACCGGTTCGGGCTGCGCCCCGGAGCGGCATCCCCGGACGAGCGCCGCCCCCGGCCGGCCGCCCGCCCCGGCGACCGGGAGCCGGACCGACCGGGTGGCGCGGCCCGGGGCGCCCGCTGGGAGCCCCGGCGGCTCACGTGGCTCAAGGTCACGGTGGCCGCGCCTGCCGGTGCGGAGGCGCAGGGCCAGGCGAGCCTCGACCTGGCCGTGGAGAAGCTGACGGGCTTCGGGGGCCGCGTCGAGGCGCTCAGCCCGACGGCGCTGTACGCCGTCTTCGGGCTCGAGCCGGCCGACGAGCCGGCCGCCCTCGCCGCTCACACCGCGCTCGTGATCCACAACGCGCTCCGGCAGGAGCGGGCGCGGGTCGAGCGGCCGGGCTCCCTGGCCATCGCGCTGCACACCGCGGACACGCTCGTCAACGTCGGCGCGACGCCGCCCGTCCTGGACGCGGAGGGCAGCCGCGCCGCCTGGGGCGCGCTCACGGAGCTGGCCGAGGCCGCGGGGGAGGCGACGGTGGCGACGGCGGCCGCCGCCGCGCTCCTGCGCCGCCGCTTCCACCTCGCGCCGCTCGGGCCCGGCTCCCGGCACTACCGGATCGAGGGGCTCTGGCGGGCGCGGCCGGGCGAGGCGGCGCCCCCCGCCGCGCTCGTGGGGCGCCGCGAGGAGCTCGAGCTCCTGCGCGGGCGGCTCGGCCTCGCGGCCCGGGGGCTCGGTCAGGTGGTCGACCTCGTGGGCGAGCCGGGCATCGGCAAGTCGCGCTTGCTGCTCGAGCTGGCGCTGAGCCCCGAGGGCCGCGCCGCCACCTACCTCGAGGGCCGCTGCTCGCCCGCCACCACCGGGACTCCCTTCGCGCCGCTCCTGCCCGTCGTCCGCGGCGTGTGCGGGCTCGGCGAGGCCGACGCGCCGGACGCCGTCCCGCACCGGGTGACGGCGGCGCTGGCCGAGGCCGGGGTCGACGTGGGCGTCGCGCCGGCCCTCGTGCAGCTCCTGACCGCCGACCCCGCCGCGTCGGCGGCGGCCGACCCCGCCGCGCTCAAGAAGCGCCTCTTCGACGCCATCGGCCGGCTCCTGCTCGGGCGGAGCGCGGCCCGCCCCCTGCTGATCGTGGTCGAGGACCTGCACTGGTCGGATCCCACGTCGGAGGAGTGCCTGGCCGCGCTGGTGGACCTCCTCGGCGCCGCGCCGATCCTCCTCGTGACGACGTACCGCGCCGGGCGCCGGTCGCCCTGGGCCGGGCGCGCCCACGCCACCCAGCTCGCGCTCCCGCCCCTGGCGCCCGAGGACGGGCTGGCCATCGTCCGCGCCATCCTGGACCCGGCCGTGGCCGGCGACGAGGCCGCGCGCATCGTGGGCCGGGGCGAGGGCAACCCGCTGTTCCTCGAGGAGCTGAGCCGGGCCGCCCTCGAGCGCAGCGCGGGCCAGGTCCCTCCCGCCGTGCCCGCCACCATCGAGGAGGTCATCGCGGTCCGCATGAGCCGGCTCCGGCCGCGCCCGCGCCAGGTGCTGGCCGCCGCCGCCGCGGTCGGGCGGGAGGCGCCGGCGCGCCTGCTCGAGCAGGTGGCCGAGCTGCCGCTGCCCGCGCTCGAGGAGAGCCTCGCCCAGCTCCAGCGCGCGGACTTCCTGGCCTTCGCGGGGGGCCCGCCGCGCGCCGAGCCGGCCTACGCGTTCCGGCACGCCCTCGTCCAGGAGGTGGCGTACGCGGCCATCCCCGCCGACGAGCGGCGGTCGCTCCACCTGCGCGTGCTCGACGCCCTCGAGGCGCTCTATCCGGACGCGCTCGGCGAGCGGGCGGAGGCGCTCGCCCATCACGCGGCGCTCGGCGGGTCGGCCGCCCGCGCCGTCCCCCATCTCCTGCGCGCGGCCGTGACGGCGCGGGCCCGCTCGGCGCCGGCGGAGGCGGTCGGGCTCCTCACGCGCGGCCTCGACCTCCTGCGCGCGCTGCCGGCCATCGCCGACCGCGACCGGCTGGAGCTGGCGCTCCAGACGGAGCTGGGCCAGTCGCTCCTCGCCACGCGGGGCTACGCCGCCCCGGAGGTGGAGCAGGCCTACGCGCGGGCGCTCGAGCTCTGCCGGGAGGTCGGGTCGCCCGACGACCTCGCCCTCGTGGTGGGCGGCCAGGCCGCGTTCCGGCTCCTGCGCGCCGAGTACCGCGCCAGCCGGGACCTCGGCCGCCAGCTCCTGAGCCTGGCCGGCGACATCCCGGGCCGCGAGGTCGCCGCCGAGGGCCACACCTCGCTCGGGATCACCGCCATCTTCCTCGGCGAGTACACGACCGCCCGCTCCCATCTGGAGCAGGGCCTCGCCGCCTACGACCCCGAGCCGTGGCGCGCGCAGTCCGCGCTCTACGGCACCGACATCGGCGTGTCCTGCCTCGCCTACCTGGCCCAGACCCTGGCCGTCCTCGGCTACCCGGACCAGGCGCTGCGCCGGAGCGAGGAGGCGCTGGCGCTGGCCCGCGCCCAGTCGGCGTCGCTGAGCGTGGCCCAGGCCCTGGCCGTCCGCGTGCTCCGACTCCTGACGGTGGACGTGGGGCGCGCGCGGGCCTGCTGCGAGGAGCTGCTCGCCTACGCCCGCGAGTCCGGGTTCCCGTACTGGGAGGCCTTCGGCGGGGTCCTCCGCGGGTACATCGCCGCCGTCGACGGCGAGGGCGCGGCGGCGGTCACGGCCATCCGCGAGGGCCTGACCGCCTACCGGGGCACCGGGGCCCGGCTCGGCCTGACGTGGTTCCTCACGCTCCTCGCCCTCGCCCACGGGCGGGCGGGCGAGCCGGGGCCGGGGCTGGCGGCGCTGGAGGAGGCCCGCCGCCTCGCCGACGCCACCGGCGAGCGCTTCCTGGAGGCGACGCTCCACCGGGCGCACGGCGACCTCCTGCTGCAGGCCGGCGGACCGGACGCGGCGGCCGCCGCCGAGGCGGCCTTCCGCCGGGCGCTGGCCGTCGCCCGCGACCAGGAGGCGCGCACGCTCGAGCTGCACGCCGCCGTGGGCCTCGCGCGGCTCCTCCTCGGCCAGGGCCGGCGCCGGCAGGCGCGGGAGGAGCTGGCCCCGATCGCCGCGTGGTTCACCGAGGGGTTCGACACGCTGGACCAGCGGGGCGCGCGCGCCCTGCTCGACCGGATCGCGTCCGGCTCATGACAGGTGCTGGGTGACGCGCCGGACGCGCCGGGACATCTCGACGTCTCCCATGCGGACGAAGGCGTCCGCGATCCGGCGCAGCCCGTCCGCGGACCGCAGGATGCGCACCCGGACGAGGGCGCTCAGGTAGACCTGCCGGGCCGCCGCCCGGTAGCCGCCCGGCGCGTCGGCGGCCAGGTCGAGGCGGAGCGCCGCGTCGCCGACGGCGATCATGGGCTCCCAGCGGCGGCTGCCGACCGCCGCCGCGTACGCGGCGTTCCAGGCCTGCGCGGCGCGGGGCCGGTCGCCCGTCGCCAGCGCTCGCTCCACCTCCACGAGGAGCCGGCCCGCATCCGTCACGGGGGGCTCCTGCTCGTCGCGCCGCACCCCGGCGTTCACGACAGCTCCGCCGCCACGCGGCGAGCGTGCGCCGCGGCCTCGGCGTCCCCGAGCCGCTCGAACGCCTCGGCCACCCGCTGCACGCCCTCCAGCGAGCGCTGGGCGCGCGCCCGGAAGAGCGCGCTCAGGTAGATCCGCCGCGCCTCGGCCTGGAGCCGGCCCGGGATGGGGAGCATCGCGTCCACCCGCAGCGCGGCGTCGGCCACCTCCACCAGGGGCTGCCACTGCTGCGTGCCCAGGGCCGCGCCCAGCGCCTCCCGCCACTCGTAGACCGCCATCGACACGTCCTGCTGGGTCACCGCCCGGTCGACCCGCTGGAGCCGCTCCACCCAGAGCGGCTCCGGCAGGACCAGGCCGACGCGGGACCCGCCGGCGAACCCGCCGGCCAGGCCGACCACCATCGCCACCGCCCCCAGCACCGCCACCACGCCGAGCCCCCACGAATGTCTGTTCATCGTGCGCCCTCCTTGCCCGCCGGAGATCGCAAGTCGTGCACCAAGATGGGAAAGTCGGGAAATCAACCCCTTGGCGGGCGGCGGGCCGCTCGGGTGGCCCCCGGGGTGCGAAGAACCTGAGCACCGGCTGAGCAGCCGCACCGCCCCCCGGGCGCGTGATAGGCTACGCCTCTGGTGGCTCACGCCGACGTGGTCGACAACCTGGACGGGACGCGGACCGAGTACTTCCCGGTGCCGGCGGAGGAGGCCACGCTGGTGGCCCTGCTCCGGGAGGTCTTCGAGGAGCACTGGGACCAGGTGATCTTCGGTCCCTGCATCGAGGGCGCGGTGTTCGAGGGGCGCTTCGCCGCCGCGCCGCGTCTCACCCTCCTGGACGGCTACGCGACGGTGGAGCTCACCGGGCGGGATGCCTGGCACTTCCACCTCTGCGTCGGACCGCACCGGGGCTCGCCGACCCTGCCGACCCCGCCGGAGCTGGCGGCGTGGCGCCGCTGCCGACGCGCCGCCTTCTTCGTGAGTCGCGACCCCGACGGACGCGGGAGCGCCTGGGGCTTCCGCATGTGGAACGGCCGCGGGGAGCAGATGCTCACGGTGTTCTTCCCCAATCCCTGGCTCGACGCGGAACGGCGCCGCTACGTGGACACGCCGGACTGGTCGCGCCTCGGCCTCTGGATGGGCCTGCGGGAGCGCTACGGCGGCGTCCAGCCCGACGCGCCGCCCGCCGACGGCCGGCCCCCGCGCACCCACTGAGCAGGCCGTCGCCTCGCGCGCGATGCACCCGACCACGGCCGGCTTGACTTCCCCGGGCCCCGAGCATAGGCTCCTTGTGCCGTTCCCGACGCGAAGGCCGACGATGCGGAACCTCCCGGGCGCGCTCCTCCTGTCCTGCGCGCTCCTCGTCCCCGTCCCCGCCGTCCCCGACGAGCGCCCACCGCTGTCCGTCACGCTCGAGGCCGATCGCCTGTCCATGTCGGTGCGCGAGGCCGTCCTCGCCGACGTCCTCGCCGAGGTGGCGCGGGCCAGCGGCGTGGCCATCGCCATCGACGCGGCCCTGCGCGCCGAGCTGGACCAAGAGCGCGTCACCGTGGCCATGGACCGCGTGCCCCTCGAGGACGCGGTGCGCCGGCTGCTGGGCGGCCGCGACGCCATGTTCCTCTACGGCCGCGACGGGCTGGCCGAGGTGCGCGTGTACGGCGCCGGTCCGGGCCGCGAGGGGGCGGGCTCCGCCGTCGGCCGCGCCGGCGGGCCGGACGCGGCCCGGTCGGGGCCGCCGCGGGTCATGGCCCCGAAGGGGCGGACGACGCCCGGGGCCGGGGAGGCCATGAGCCTGGAGCGGGCGCTCCAGGCGCTCGGCAGCGAGCGCGACACCCGCGTGCTCGAGCGCGCGCTGGACACCCTGTCGGAGGCGTCGGCGGTGCCGCTCGAGCCGCTGCTCGAGTTCGCCCGGCGCCGCGGCACCGACGCCGAGCTCCGCGTGCAGGCCCTCGAGGTGCTGAGCGACCACGCCGAGGGGGACGAGCGCTTCACGCGTCTGCTCCGGGACCTGTCCGTCGGCGACCCGAGCGACGACGTGCGGGAGGCGGCCAAGGACATGCTCGAGCGCCGCGGCGGGACCCGCTGACGCCGGCCCCGGGCCGGGCCCGGGGTGACTCGATCGCCGCCCCACCGTATACTGCTCGCCGTGACGACCAGCGTGATCGCCGTCGACGTGGGCGGGACCTTCACCGACGTCGCGCTGGCCGACCTCGCCACCGGCCGCCTCTGGACCGCCAAGACGCCCACCACGCCCCACGATCCCTCCCAGGGCTTCGCGACCGGGGTGGCCGGGCTCCTCCGGGAGGCGGGCAAGGCGCCCGCCGACGTCCGGGCCGTGCTCCACGGGTCCACCGTGGCGACCAACATGATCATCGAGCGCAAGGGCTCGCCGGTGGTGCTGCTCACCACCGCGGGCTGCCGCTACGTGCTGCACATCGGGCGCCACGACGTCCCCAAGAGCGAGCACATGTACCTCTGGGTGAAGCCTCCGCGCCTGGTGACGGCGGAGCACATCCACGAGGTGCCGGAGCGGCTGGACCACACGGGCGCGGTGCTCCGGCCGCTGGACGAGGCAGCCTGCGTGGACCTCCTCGCGCGCCTGCGCGCGCAGAGCCCCGCCGCCCTCGCCATCTGTCTGCTCCACGCCTACGCGAACCCCGCGCACGAGCAGCGGCTCAAGGCGCTGTGCCAGGCGCACTGCCCCGACACCCCGCTGTCCGTCTCCTCCGAGGTGCTGCCCCAGTTCCGCGAGTACGAGCGGACGATGGCCACGGTGCTGAACGCCTACGTGCTGCCCCACACCGGGAGCTACTACCGGCGGCTCGCCCGCCGCGCCGACGAGCTGGGGCTCCGGACGCACGTGCTCATCATGAAGAGCAACGGGGGCATGGCCAGCGCCGCCGCCGCCGCCGAGCGGCCCGTCCTCACCGTGCTCTCCGGCCCCGCCGCCGCCGTGGTGGGCGCCATCGCCGTCACGCGCCAGGCGGGCTACGAGCGCTGCATCTCCATCGACGTCGGCGGCACCTCGGCCGACGTGTGCCTGGCGCGGGAGGCGCGCCCCACCCTCACCACCGACGGCGAGATCGCCGACCTCCCGCTGCCGTTCCCCATGGTCGACGTGCGGAGCATCGGGGCCGGCGGCGGCAGCATCGCCCGCGTGCGGAACGGCAGCCTGGAGGTGGGGCCGGACTCGGCGGGGGCCGACCCGGGGCCCGTGTGCTACGGGCGGGGCGGTACCGAGCCCACCATCACCGACGCCAACCTGGTCCTGGGCCGCCTCGGGACGGCGCTGCTCGGCGGCGCCCTCCGCCTGGATCCGGCGCGGGCGCGCGCCGCCATCGAGGCGCGGGTCGCCCGCCCGCTCGGCCTGTCGGTGGAGGCGGCCGCCCACGGCATGCTGGAGATCCTGAACAACACCATGGTGGGCGCCATCCGGGCCATCTCCATCGAGCGCGGGCACGATCCGCGCGACTTCGTGCTGGTGGCGTGCGGGGGGGCGGGGCCGCTGCACGGCGGGCGCCTGGCCGAGCTGCTCGGCATCCCGGTCGTGGTCGTGCCCCGGTACTCGGGCGTGCTGTCCACCCTCGGGCTCCTCGGCAGCGACATCAAGAACGACTACGTGCGCACCATGCTCCAGCGTCACGGCCAGTGGGACCTCGCCGCGCTCGCGGGCGGGCTCGCCGACCTGGAGCGGCAGGGCCGGGAGTGGCTGGCCGCCGAGGGCGTCCCGGCGGCGGCCCAGCGCGTCGAGCGGGCCGCCGACCTGCGCTACGCCAACCAGGGCTACGAGCTCACCGTGCCCATGCCCGACGGCCCCGTGACGGCGGCCGCGCTCGAGCGTCTGGTGGCAGCCTTCCACGCGGAGCACGAGCGCCTGTACACGTACGCCACGCCCGACCTGCCCGTGGAGCTGGTCAACCTCCGCGTCTCGGCCCAGGGGCCGGCCGTCCCCTTCGCGCCGGGGCCGATCGCGGGGACGGGTGGCGCGGCCGGCCCCGCCCCCACCCGGCGGGCGTACTTCCCGGGAGCGGGCGGCTTCGTGGACTGTCCCGTGCACGAGGCGGCCGCGCTCTCGCCGGGGACGGCCCTGACCGGTCCCGCCATCGTCACCCAGGACCTGTCGACGATCGTCGTGGAGCCGGGCCACCGCGCCCGCGTCGACCGCTTCGGCAACGTGATCGTGGAGCTCCCGGCCCCGGCGTCGTGAGGACCCCCATGGCCGTCGATCCCATCACCGTCGAGATCATCAAGGGCGCGCTCAAGTCGGCCGGCCGCGAGATGGGCGTGCTCATCGAGCGCACCGCCATGTCGGCCTTCATCCGCGAGAAGAAGGACTTCTTCGCCGGCATCTACGATCCCACCGGGCGGCTCGCCTACACCGACCACGACAAGTTCGGCGCGGCCATGGTCGACTGCGTGCTCGCCGCGTACCCGGCCGCCACCATGGCCCCCGGGGACGTCTACTGGTACAACGACTGCTACGCCTCGGGCGGGGCCCTGTCGCACTCGCCCGACATGTGCTTCGTCGCGCCCACGTTCGACGGCGACGCGCTCATCGGCTTCGTCGCCGCCTTCGGGCACTTCTGGGACATCGGCGGCATCAAGCCCGGCACGCTGTCGCCCCTGGCCACCGAGATCTTCCACGAGGGCATCGCCATCCCACCCGTGAAGATCGTGGACCAGGGCCGGCTCGACGACGCCATCTACCGCATCATCCTGCGCAACTCGCGGTTCCCCGACCTCCTGCGCGGCGACACGCGCGCGATGATGGCCGCGTGCACGCTGGGCCAGCGCCGGCTCGCCGAGCTGGCCCGCCGCTTCGGGCGGGCGCGCCTCGCCGAGGGGTTCGAGGCCATCGCCGGGCAGTCCGAGCGCGCCATCCGCCAGGCCCTGTCCGGGGTCGCGCCGGGCCGCTACCGCTTCGTCGACTACGTGGACAGCGACTGCGTGACGGACCGCCCGTTCCGGGTGGTGGTGACGGTGGAGGTGCGCGGGGACACCGCCGTCGTCGACCTCCGGGAGACGGACGACCAGGCGGCCGGCCCCATCAACTTCCTGCTCCACCCCGACGCGGCCCGCATGATCGTCACGCGCTTTCTGTCGTGGAGCGAGCCGGGCATCCTGCTGAACCACGGGGCCTTCCGCCCCGTCACCGACGTCGTGCTGCGCGAGGGCAGCCTGGTCAAGCCGCGCCGGCCGGGGGCGCTCGGCCTCCGCGCCCACACCGTCTACCGCGTGCTCAACAGCCTGCTCGGGGACTTCGCCCAGGCCACCGACGGCCGGACGCCCGCCGGCGCCGGCGACTACGTGCTCTACATGCTGCGGGCGCTGGACCAGGGCACGGGGGTCTACACGCTCCTGATCGACGGCATCGGGGTCGGCCAGGGCGCGCGGCCCTTCGGCGACGGGCTCGACGTGATCTACTCGGCCCGGGGCCAGAAGAACTTCCCGATCGAGTTCATCGAGACGGAGTTTCCGGTCCGCGTCCGCACCTACGCCATCCACCAGGACTCGGGCGGGCCCGGCCAGTACCGCGGGGGGTGCGGGGTGGTGCGCGACGTGCAGGTGCTGGCGCCGCGCGCGACCCTCGGCACCCGCATGAACGGCGTCAAGTGCCCGGCCTGGGGCGTCCGGGGCGGCCGTCACGGCCGGAGCGGGCGCTTCGTGGTCAACCCGGGCACGCCGGGCGAGCGCGTGGTGGCGCCCTTCGGCGACAACGTGGAGCTGGTGCGGGGCGACGTGCTCCGCGTGATCACCTCGGGGGGCGGCGGCTGGGGCCACCCGGCCGACCGCGACGCGCTCTCCGTCCTGCAGGACGTCAAGGACGGGTTCGTGTCCCTCGGGAGCGCCCGGGACGACTACGGGGTCGTGATCGAGCCCGACACCTGGAAGATCGACTGGCGGGCGACCGAGTCGCGCCGCGCGGCGATGCCGCGCGAGCTGCCCCTCTTCGACCGCGGGGAGTGGTTCGCGGCGGAGGAGGCGCGGCGGCGGGATCGGCTAGAATGAGCGCCATGGCCGAGAGCTTCCGCGACCTCGAGGCGTCGAGCCTCTTCTGCCCCCGCTGTCGGCGCGCCACGCCGGTGCGCAAGAAGCTCCTGCTCGTCCTGCCGAGCGGCAACAAGTACGACTACACGTGCAGCGTCTGCGGCACCCAGGTGGGCGGCAAGACCGACACCGACGCCAGCGACTTCTACCGCACGGTGGACGCCTCCCGTCCCCGGCCCCCCCGCCCCGGCGGCCCCGCCCCCGGCCCGCGTCGCTGAGCCCGCCCGGCTCCCTCCGGGGGCCCTGGCCGGCCGCGACCGGACCCGCCGCCCGGGCTAGAGCGCCAGCAGGAGGTGGGTGAGGAGCGCCACGCGCTGGGGGATGCTGTCCACCAGCACGTGCTCGTGGTAGGCGTGGCCGCCGTCGCCCACTCCCCCGAGGCCGTCGAGCGTGGGCACGCCCAGGGCCGCCGTCAGGTTGCCGTCGCTGCCGCCCCCCGTGTGGGCCTCGGGCAGGTCGAGGCCGAGGGTCGCGGCCAGCCCGCGGGCCTGCTCGTAGAGGGCGACGATGGCCGGGGTGCGCTCCATGGGCGGGCGGTTCAGGCCGCCCGTCACCTGCACCACCGCCTCCGGGTGCGCCGGCCGCAGGCCCCGGATCGCTTGCTCGACCCGCGCCGCCTCGGCCAGGGTGCGCACGCGCAGGTCCACCTCGGCCACGGCCTCCGCCGCCACGACGTTGGGCCGCGTGCCGCCCCGGACGACGCCGACGTTGACGGTGGTGCCCCGCTCGTGGTCGGTCAGGGCGTGCAGCGCGAGGGTCTGGCGCGCCAGCTCCTCCACCGCGCTCACGCCCGAGCGCGGGTTCGATCCGGAGTGGGACGGCCGGCCGGTGACGTGGACGACGTAGCGCCCCACGCCGCTGCGCGAGGTCTTGATGGCCCCCCGGGGCGGCACCGAGGGCTCGAGCACCAGCGCCGCCCGGCTCCGCCGGGCCTCGGCCTCGATGAGGGAGCGCGAGCGGGGGCTCCCGACCTCCTCGTCCGTGGTGTAGAGGAGCACGAGCCGCCGGGCCGGGGGGCGCGCGAGGTCGCGCAGGGCCCCGAGGGCGGCGAGCGTGTACATCACGCCGGCCTTCATGTCGAAGACGCCGGGGCCCATGAGCCGGCCGTCGCGCTCGGTCACGGGACGGCGGTGAAGCTCGCCGAGCGGCCACACGGTGTCGATGTGGCAGAGGAGCAGGAGCTGGCCGTCGCCCGCGCCCGGCAGCTCCGCCCGCACGACGTCGCCGTAGTCGGCCTGGCGGACGATCTCGACGCGCGCGCCGAGCCCCGTCAGCTCCCCGGCCAGGAAGGCGCCCAGCCGGTCGACGGCGGGCTTGTCGTCGGTCGGGCTCTCGTGCTCGACGAGGCGGGTGAGGAGCGCCACCCAGTCGCGGTGCCGGCGCTGGTGGTAGGCGAGGACGGGGTCGGTCACGACCGGGCGCCCGCCGTCGGCGCCGCGCCGAGCCGCGCCCCGAGCACGGCCAGCACCCGGGTGCAGCGGATCAGCTCCGCCACCTCGCAGTACTCGTTGGGCTCGTGGCCGGACGGGTTGCCGGGGCCGTAGGCCACCGCCGGGATCCCGCCCTCGTGGGCGAACACGTTGGCGTCGGCCACGCCCGTCTTGCCGAAGTGCTCGGGCGCCGCCTCCAGCACGTCCCGGATGCTGCCGCCGAGCGACGCCACCAGCGGGTGCTCCACCGGCGTGACGAAGGGCCCGATCATCGAGAGCACGGCCAGCTCGACCTTGGCCGGCTCGCCGCCCGGGTAGGCGAGGCCGGCGAGCCGCTCGCGCAGGGCCTGGACCACCGCCTCGGGATCCTGGCCGGGGACCAGCCGGAGGTCCACGGTGGCGCGGCAGTGGTCGGCCACCACGTTGGTGGCCACGCCGCCGGCGATGGTGCCCACGTTCCAGGTGGGATGCTGGATCATGAAGGCCGGGTGCCGCTCGAAGGCCATGGGCGTGGCCTTGAGGGCGGGCAGCACCTGCTCGGTCATGAGGTCGATGGCGTTCAGGCCCCGCATGGGCCGGCTGCCGTGGGCCACGCGGCCCCGGGCCTCCAGCGCCATGAAGACGCCGCCCCGGTAGCCGATGGCGATGCGGCTCGCGCCCGACCACTCGCCGACCACGGCGTGGTCCGCGGTGAGCCCGCGCCGGAGGGCGGCCCGGGCCCCCAGGTGGCCCGTCTCCTCGCCCATCACGAAGCAGAGGACGAGCCGGCCCCGGCCGAGGCGGCCCGTCCGGCGGAGGGCGAGCGCGGCGGCGACCATGGCGGCCACGCCGCCCTTGCAGTCGGAGGCGCCGCGGCCCCAGATGCGGCCGTCCCGGAGCTCGCCGCCGAAGGGGTCGGACTGCCACGCGTCGAGGTTGCCCGCCGGCACCGTGTCCAGGTGGGCGTTCCAGAGCATGGTGGGGCCGGGGCCGTCGCCGAGCTCGGCCAGCACGTTGGGCCGGCCCGGCGCGACCTCCTCGAGCCGCGCCGGGATCCCGCCCGCCGTCAGCCGGTCGGCCACGAGGCGCGCGGCCCCCTCCTCGGTGCCCTCGGGCGGGCTCACGCTCCGGGCCCGCACGAGGTCCCGCAAGAGCTCCACCGCTTCCGGCTCGTCCACGGCCGCGAGGACCGCCTGTTCCGTCGGGGTCAGCATCGGGTCGTCCTTTCCCGCCCGGCGCGGGCGCGCGGCCGGCCGCGCGCCGGGGGCGGGCTCACGGGGTGAAGAGATCGATGATGCGCGCGGCCTGGTGGGCCGCCGCCGGGCGGACGATGGGCAGGCGCACGCCGGCCGCGCGGTAGCGGCGGACGCGCGCCGCCACCTCGTCCGGCGTCCCGCAGGCGGTGAGCCCCTCCACCCAGTCGGCGGGGACGGCGCGCGCCAGGCCCTCGGGCCCGCCGGCGTCCCACGCGCGCTCGAGGGCGGGCAGGGCGCCGGGGTCGATGACGGGCTCGCCCACCCGCAGGCGGGGCCCGGCCTGGCTCCTGAACTTGGACGGGACGAGCTTGGTGGCCACCTCCCAGCGCACCGCGTCCACCGCCTTGGCGTGATCGTCCTCCACCGAGGTGTTGATGATCTGCGCCACCTCGAACGCCGACCAGTCGCGTCCGGCCTCCTCCACCGCCCGCCGCACGATGCCGACGGCGTTGGCCGAGTACTCGGGCGAGGCGACGGTGTTGAGCAGCACGCCGTCGCCGATGCGGCCGGCGAGCCGGAGGCCGGTGGCGCTGGTGGCCGCGATCCAGAGGGGGATCCGGGGGCGCACCGGCGTGAAGCCGAGCTGCACGTCCTCGAAGGCCACGAGGCGCCCGCGGTAGCTGACGCGCTCGCCGGTGAGCACGAGCCGGATCGCCTCCACCCACTCGGTGAGCCCGAGCGGCGGGTCCTCCGGGGCGAACCCGAAGCGCCGGGCGTGGAGCAGGGTGGCGGCTCCCGGGCAGAGGACGAGCCGCCCCCCCGAGAGCTCGTCCAGCGTGGCCGCCGTCTGCGCCATGGTCACCGGGCTGCGGAGCCGCACGACCTGGGTCGCGCCGAGCCGGACCCGTCGGGACCCGAGCGCGAAGGCGGCCACCGCCGTCACCGCGTCGCGCATGAGGGCCCAGGTCTCGGAGAAGAACACGAGCTCCCAGCCCCGCGCGTCCACAAGGCTCACCTGGTCGAGGAGCCCGCGCACGGGGAGCCGCGGGTCGTAGCCGGTCGCGAAGCCGATCCTGGTCGTCATGCGCTCCTTCTCGCCGCCCGCGGCGTCGCCCGCCGCCGGCTCGACACGATAGCACGGGGCCGACGGTCGCCGGCGTCGATCCTGACGGCGCGCGGGCGCGATGAGCGGAGGGCCCGCCCCTGGACAAGGCCCAAGGGGCGTGCCACACTCCGGCGGGGAGACGATGTGAGCGCGATCGGGATGGTCACGGTCGGGCAGTCGCCGCGCGACGACCTCGTGCCGTTCATGACGCCCTTGTTCTCGCGGGCGGTGTCGGTGCTCGAGGCGGGGGCGCTCGACGGGCTCGACGAGGACGCGATCGCGCGGCTCGGCCCCGAGCCGGGCGAGGTGGGGATCGCGGCGCGCCTGGCCGACGGCTCGGAGACGCTCCTGTCCCACCGGCTGATCCTGCCCCGCGTGCAGGCGTGCGTCGACCGGGTGCGCGGGGAGGGGGCCGAGCTGCTCGTCATCCTCTGCGGCGCGGACTGGAGCGCCGTCCGCTCCGATCGGCTCGTGGTCAACCCCGGCCGCGTGTTCCCGGCCGTGGTCGCGGCCCTCGCCGCCGGCCGGCGGCTGGGGGTGGTGAAGCCGGCCCCGGGCCAGATCGAGGCGGCGCGCCGGCAGTTCGCCGAGCGCGGTCTCGCCGCCCACGTCACCGCCGCCTCGCCCTACTCGGGCCCGCGCCGGCTCGACGAGGCGCGCCGGGCGGCCGAGGCCCTCCGGGCGGCGGAGGTGGACCTCGTCTGGATGACGTGCGTGGGCATGGACGAGGCCATGCGGGCCGTGGTGGCCGAGGTGACGGAGCGGCCCGTGCTGCTGGCCCGGAGCCTCCTGGCCCGGGTGATCGACGAGCTCCTGGCGGCGGGGCCGGTGCCCGCCGCCGTCTAGCGCGGCCGGCGTGCGCGCCTACGTCCTGCGGCGCCTCGGGCAGGGCGCCGTCCTCCTCCTCGTCGTGAGCGTGGTGGTCTTCACCATCATCCACGCCGCCCCCGGCGGTCCCGCGCTGCTCGTCAACCCCGACGTGGACCCCAGCATGGCCCGCGAGATGGAGCAGCTCCTCGGGCTCGACCAGCCCATCCCCGTGCAGTACGCGCGCTGGCTCGGCAACGCCGTCCAGGGCAACTTCGGCCGCTCGTACCAGCACAGCCTGCCCACCCTCCGGCTCCTCGGCGACCGCGTGCCCAACACGCTCTTGCTGTCGGGGACGGCCCTCGGGCTCGCCGTGCTGCTGGCCGTCCCCCTCGGCACGCTCTCGGCCGTCTACCGGTACACCGTCGTCGACTACGCCGCCACCGTGGCCGCCTTCTGCGGGGTGTCGATCCCCGTGTTCTGGCTGGCCATCCTGCTCATCATCCTGTTCTCGGTGACGCTGGGCTGGCTCCCCTCGGCCGGCATGCTCACGGTGGGCGTGCCGTTCTCGTGGGGCGATCTCCTGCGCCACCTGGCCATGCCGGCCGTCGTGCTGGCCACGTTCCCGCTGGCCCAGCTCACCCGCTACGTGCGGGCCAGCATGGTGGAGGTGCTGGCCCAGGACTACATCCGCACCGCGCGGGCCAAGGGCCTGCCGGAGGCGTCGCTCCTCGGCCGGCACGCGCTCCGCAACGCGCTGATCCCCATGGTCACCGTGCTGGGCGTGCTGACCCCGCGCCTGCTCGGCGGCGCCGTCGTGACCGAGACCATCTTCGCGTGGCCGGGCCTCGGCCGCCTGGCCGTGGAAGCCGCCATCACCCGCGACTACCCGGTGATCATGGGGGCGACGCTCCTGGTGTCGGCCGTGGTGATCGTGTGCAACCTCGTGACCGACCTCCTCTACGGGGTCATCGACCCGCGGATCTCGCTCCGATGACGGCCGCCGGCGCGCGAGTCGCGGCCGGCGCCCCGCCGGCGGAGGCCGGGCGGTGAGCGTGCCCGAGAGCGTCGTGCTCGCGGCCCCCATCGGCGAGCCCGCCGCCGCCCGCGGCGCCGGCTACCTCTGGCGGCGCTTCCGCCGCAACCGGCTGGCCGTGCTGGCCCTCGGGTACCTGGTGGCCGTCCACGCCGTCGCGGCCCTGGCGCCCTCGCTCCCGCTCCCGGCGCCGGAGACCATGGACCTCCTGAGCCAGTTCGCGGGGCCGTCCTGGGAGCACCCGCTCGGCACCGACGAGACCGGGCGCGACGTGCTCGCCCGGCTCGCGTTCGGCGCCCGGACCTCGCTCGCGGTGGGGCTCTCGGCGATGGTGATGGCGGTGGCCGTGGGCACGGTGCTGGGGGCGGTCAGCGGCTTCTACGGGGGGCCGGTGGAGACGCTGGTCATGCGCTTCACCGACGGCATGCTGACGATCCCGACCTTCTTCCTGGCGCTGCTGGTGCTGGCGGTGTTCGGCTCCAACATCGTCAACGTGGTGGTGGTGATCGGGCTCACGGGCTGGATGGTGGTGGCGCGCGTCGTCCGGGCCGAGGTGCTGCGGGCGCTGCCCCAGGACTTCGTCATGGCCTCGCGCGCCCTCGGGGTCGGGGAGGCGCGGCTCCTCGTCCGCCACCTCCTGCCCCAGGCCTGGCCGTCCATCATCGTCGCGGCCACCCTCGGCGTGGCCTACGCCGTGCTGACGGAGTCGGCGCTGTCCTACCTCGGGCTCGGCGTGCAGCAGCCCACGCCCACCTGGGGCAACATGCTCACCGGGGCCCAGCACTACGTCTGGAAGAGCCCCATCCTGGCCGTGTATCCTGGCGCCGCCATCATGGGCACGGTGCTCGCGTACAATGCGCTGGGCGACGCCCTGTCCGACACCCTCGATCCCCGCCACGCGGGATCCTGACCGGCCCCAAGGAGGCTTGGCATGACGCGCACGCTGGCCACGATGAGCACGCTGGTCGCGCTGGTCCTCTCGGCGCTCGCCCCGCTCCCCGCCCGGGCCCAGGGCGGCCCGCCCGGCGTGCTCCAGGTCGCCATCCTGAGCGACGTGACGCTGAACCCGTTCACGCTGCCGCAGCAGCTCCCGACCCTGCTCGTGGCCAAGACCGTCATGAGCGGGCTCACGCGCTACCAGCCGGGCGACCTCAAGCCGGTGGCCGACCTGGCCGCCTCCTGGCGCGCGCTCGAGGGCGGGCGGGTCTGGGAGTTCAAGCTCAAGCCCGGCGTGAAGTGGCACGACGGCAAGCCGTTCACCGCCGCCGACGTCAAGTTCACGCTGGAGTCCATCGTCGACCCGAAGGTCAAGGCCCTGTTCCGCAGCCAGCTCCAGCCGCTCCAGCGCGTGGACGTGGTGGACGACCTCACCGCGCGGGTGGTGTGCAAGGAGCCGTTCCCGGCCCTGCCCATCGTGCTCGGCTTCAACATCTTCATGGCCCCCAAGCACCTCCTGGACGGCAAGGACCTGAACACGCTCGCCGACTTCGTCCAGAAGCCGGTCGGCACCGGGCCCTTCCGCTGGAAGGAGGCGGTCAAGGGCTCCCACGTGACGGTGGAGGCCAACCCCGACCACGTCGACGGCCCCCCCAAGCTGCGCGCCATCGCCTTCAAGGTGATCCCCGACGTGAACACGGTCGTGGCCCAGCTCCGCACGGGCGAGCTGGACGTGGCGGTGGTGACGGCGGCGCACAAGGAGACCCTGGGCGGAGCCGGGCACCTCGCCTTCAAGACCACCGTGCTCCCCAGCACCTTCTTCATCGCGCTCAACAACGCCCGCTGGCCCTTCACGGAGCGGCCCGTCCGTCAGGCGCTGCTCTACGCGCTGAACCGGGAGCTGATGGCCCAGCGCATCCTGCGCGGGGAGGCGCCGGTGGCGGCCGGCCCCTACGCCTCCGCCTTCGGCCCCTACGTGAACCCGGACCTCAAGGCCTATCCCCACGACATGGCCCGCGCCCGCGCGGTGCTGGCCGAGGCGGGCTTCAAGCCGGGGCCCGACGGCGTGATGGCCCGGGACGGCAAGCGGCTGGCCTTCGCGCTCATGGTGGACAAGGGCAACCCCGAGCGGGAGCAGATCGCGCTGTACGCCCAGCAGTCGTGGAAGCAGCTCGGCGCCGACGTGAAGCTCGAGACCGAGGAGTGGTCGGTCTTCATCCGGCGCGGCAACCGGGTGCCCTCCGGGGACTACGACGCGCGGACGGGCTGGCGCATCACCTCGCCCGATCCCGACAAGACAGCGGAATACACCACGGGCGGCATCAACAACCACTTCGCCTACTCCAACCCCGAGGTGGACGCCCTGATGGCGCGGGCCCGCGCGACCATCGACGAGCCGGCGCGGGTGGCCGCCTACCGGAAGCTCCAGGAGCTCATCCACCAGGACGCGCCGCTCGTGTGGATCTACCACCAGACGGAGATCCTCGCGCTGAACCGGCGGGTCAAGAACTATCCCGACCTCGGCGTCCGGGACGCGCTGCCGTGGGCCCAGCAGCTCGCGGTCCAGTGAGGACCGGGCCATGACGACGACGACAGCGGACACCATGGGGCAGGCGGTGAGCGTCGAGCGGCTCGGGCGGCACCTCCAGTGGTTCGCGGGGGTGCGCCGGGACACGGGCGGCCCCGGGGAGGACCGGGCGGCCGAGTACATCGCCGCCCAGTGCCGGGAGGCCGGCGTGCCCGTCACCGTCCACGAGTTCGACGCCTACCTGTCCTATCCGATCCGGGCGACGCTCGAGGTGCTGGCGCCGGAGCCGCTCCGCATCAAGTGCCTCACGCACTCCTTCGGGCGCTCGACGGGGGCGCAGGGCCTGGTCACCGACCTCGTCTACCTGGAGGACGGCAACGTCGACCGCGCCGCCGGGCGCGCGGCGCTCATCGACGGGCTCGCCACGCCGGTGACGGTCCTCCGGGCGAGCCGGGCCGGCTGCGCCGCCGCCATCTTCGCCAACCAGGACTCGTTCATCCACAACATGATCGCCACCACCATCTGGGGGACGCCGGGGATCGACCAGATCGACCGGCTGCCCCAGCTCCCCGTCGTCTCCGTCGACCGGGAGGGCGGCCAGGCCCTCCGCCGCCTCCTGGAGGGGGGCCGCGGCGTCACCCTCCGCATCGTGACCGAGGTCCGCACGGGGTGGTTCCGCTCCCGGCTCCCCGAGGTGCGCATCCCCGGCGCCGAGGAGCCCGACCGCTTCGTGCTGGTGGGCGGCCACTCGTGCGCCTGGGAGGTGGGGATCACCGACAACGCCACCGGCGGCGCCTGCCTCCTGGAGCTGGCGCGCATCCTGTGGGCCCACCGGGCGGGGCTCGCCCGCGGGGTGCGGATCTGCTGGTGGCCCGGCCACTCGCACGGGCGCTACAGCGGGTCCACGTGGTACGCGGACACGTTCTTCGACGACCTGGCCGAGGGAGGCCTGGCCTACCACAACATCGACTCGCCCGGCGTCAAGGGCGCCACGCGCTACGTGGCCCGCCACACGACGGCGGACGTGGAGCGGTTCTGCCAGGGCGTCATCGAGCGGGTGACGGGACAGGCCAAGGCGCCGGTGCACCGGCCGTCGCGCGCGGCCGACCAGTCCTTCCTGGCCAGCGGCGTGCCCTCGTTCTCGACCTATCCCTTCCTGCCCGACGACCACCCGGACCGGCGGCCCTGGACGGGCGGCTGCGCCAACGCGTGGTGGTGGCACACGGAGTTCGACACGCTCGACAAGGGCGACGTGGACATCCTGGCGCTCGACACGCGGGTGTCGCTGGCCGCCGTGCTCGAGCTGTGCACGGCCGAGGTGCTGCCCTACGAGCCGGCGCGCGCGGCCCGCGAGGTGCAGGACGTCGTCACCGACGTGGCCGACCGCGTCCGGGGCCACCTGGACCTGTCGCGCGTGGTCGCCGAGGCGGCCGCCTACACGGCGGCGGCCGAGCGCCTGCAGGCGGCGGCGGGCGAGGCGCGGGGCGCGCCAGCCCGCGCCTTCAACGCGGCCATGATCCGTCTGAGCCGGGTCGTCAACCCCGTGGTCTACAGCCAGGGCGGGCGCTTCCAGCACGACCCGGCGGAGTGGTCACCGGTCATGCGCGCCACGCGCCAGGCGTTGCTGACGGGCCTCGCGAAAGCGGCGAACCTCCCCGGGCTGGCGGGTCAGCCGGAGTACGGGTTCCTGCGGGCGCAGGCGGTGCGCGAGGCCAACCGGGTGCTGACCGCGCTCCGGGAGGCGCGGCGGCTCGCCGACGCGGCGAGCGGGGCGGCCGCGGCCGGCTAGCCGGCGGCGCCGGCCCGGCGTCGGGCGGAGGTCACCGGGCGGGGTGGTCGCCCAGGGTGGCCTCGGCCGCCGGTGACGCCCCGGACGCCGGCGCCGGGCCCGCGTCGACCTCCTCGGACCCGACCGGCTTCGGATCGAGCGGCAGCCCCGCCTGGGTCCAGCCCCCGAGGCCGCCCCGCAGCGCGCGCGCCTTCCGGTAGCCGAGGGCGCGGAGCCGCCGGGCCACGCCGAGGCTCAGCGCCTGGGCGTCGGAGGTGCAGTAGACCACGATGGGCTGGCTCCGGTCCTCGCCGACGCCGCCGAGGGCGCCGTCGCCGGCCCCGACGATCCGGCGCGCGCCGGCGATGCGCACGCCGCTGGCCCGGTAGAGCGCGGGCTCGCGCGCGTCCAGCATGACCGGCCGGGCGCCCGTCTCGCCGAGGCGGACGACGTCGGCCGCCGAGGTGAGGAGCCGCCGCCGCCGGAGGCGTCCCCCCAGCGGCCAGGCGGCGAGGGCGAGGATGCCGACCCCCAGCGCCGCGAGCGCCTCGCGCCACGGGAAGGGCCGGGGCGGCGGGTTCTTGATCCGCTCCTCCGCCTCGGCCATGAGGCGCCGGATGTCGGGGAACTCGGGCTGGAGCCGGTCCGCCGCCTGGAAGCCGCCCAGCGCTCCCCGGTAGTCCCCGCTGAAGAACTTCCGGAGCCCGGCGTGCCAGTGGGCGTTGAACGGGCCCTGGTCGACCAGGTCCGCCGAGGTGTCCGCCAGGAAGGCCCGCACCGCGTCGGCGGGGATGATGAAGTTGAACCCCTGGACCAGCGCCCCCTCGGGCCCCGGCGCCAGGGAGACGAAGGTCAGCACCCCGATCACTAGGCCGGCGGCGTCGACGACGGGGCCACCGGAGTTGCCCCACGCGGCCGGCGCGTCGGTCTGGATCACCGGCTGGTTCTGCACGTCCTGCTTGAAGCCGGAGATGGCCCCGTTGGTGACGGAGGCCTCGACCTTGGCCGTGGAGTTGAGCAGCTCGTGGGTCAGGACGACGCCTGGGTAGCCGAGGATGTGCACGGGGTCGCCGATCTTCGCGTGCCGGGAGCGGGCGAGCCGGAACGCCGGCATCTCCGCCGCCTCCACCTCGAGCAGCGCCAGGTCGCGCCCGGACATGGCGCCGGGCTGGCTGGTCACGGGCGGGCTGTACTTGACGACCTTGGCCGGCAGCCGGAAGCCGTTGGCCATCAGGATGAACAGCGACGGCTTGAGCTCGGCCCGCGCGCCGGGCAGGGCGCGGGCCAGGGCGGCGCGGCGCAGGTCCTCCTCCACGTCGGGACGGTCTCCCGGCTGGAGGCCGCGCCGGGCGAGCTCCTCGCCCACGCAGGCGGCGAGGACGGCCTTCTGCGTCACCTCGTTGAGCAGCCAGCGCGGCGGGGCGTGCGCGGGCTGCACGACGTGGGCGTTGGTCACCACGGCCCCGTTGCTGTCCGCGTACCAGCCGGTGCCCGTCTCCCGGAAGGGCGGCGCGCTCACCTGCCGGGCGCCGGCGCCGCAGTCCAGCGTGACGTCGGCGCCGACCTCCGCCACCACGAGCACGGTGGCGGGCTTGGCCCGGAGCACGACCTCCTGGAGGGAGAGCGGCGCCTCGGCGGCGGCGCCGGCCGGCGGCCAGAGGCCGGCCGCGAGGAGCAGGAGCCAGGGCGTCCGGCGCCCCCGCATGGCGGCTACGGCTGCGAGATCGTGATGACCGCTTCCGCCATGGCCGCCGCCGCCCGCGCCTTCCACATGGACTGGGCGTGCTCGAACTTGGTGTTGCCCTCGTTGTGGTGCTTCTTGGACTCCGCCACCAGCCGCTTGGCCTCGCCCAGCAGGCCCTTGGCCTCCGCCGTCAGGTTGAGCCCCTCGGCCTTGGTGATGGCCTCCTCGGCCGTCTTCCACTCCCGCGGGCACCGCCAGGCGAGCGCGGGGGTGGCCACGGTGAGCACCAGGGTGACGCCGACGACGACGCGCGCGATCCGCCTCATGGGAGCTCCTCTGGGGGTCGAGTGGATGCCGACACCTGGTGAAATGCCGATCGGGGCCCGACGGTTCACGGCGACCGGACTGTTCACAAGAATGTTACGGACACGGGGGCGGCGCGGATTCATCGGCGCGGGCCGTACCGGCGGAGCGCCCGCCGGGCCGAGGGGAAGCCGATGCGGCGCCAGGGCAGGGCGTCCGGGGGAAACCAGCGCACCGCCGCCACGTCGCTGCCCGCTGCCGGCTCGCCGCCGACGCGCGCCGCGTAGATCAGGGCGAGGATCGGGGAGCCCGCGCGGCCGTAGCGGTCGGTGGCGAAGCCCAGCAGGCGGAGCGAGCGGGTGGAGACCCCGAGCTCCTCGCGGAGCTCGCGCCGGAGGGCCTCGTCCGGCCGCTCGCCGGCCTCGATGAACCCGCCGGGCAGATCCCAGGTGCCGCGGTAGGGCGCCGCCCCCCGCCGGGCGAGCAGGACGCCCCGCCGCCCCACCACGAGGGCCACCGCGGCGGGGACGGGATCGTCGTAGAACGTGAACCCGCAGGCGGGACAGCGCCGCCGCCGGCGTCCCTCCTCCGTCACCCAGCGGAGCCGGGTCCCGCAGCTCATGCAGTGCCGCGCCCGCGCCGCCACGGGCCGAGCATACCCCAGGCCCACGGGATCGCGCACGATTGACAGCCCCGGGCGCCCCCCCCATAGTCCCTCTCGTGCCCGACGACGCGCGCGTCACGGACCGAGGCGGCCGGCGGAAGCCGGGCCGCGGCCGGCTCCTCGTCGGCGACCTGGCCGGCGGTCTCACGGCGGCCATCCTCACGCTGCCCGTGAGCATGGGCTACGGCATGCTCGCCATGGCGCCCCTCGGGGACGCCTACGTCGCCCACGGGGTGCGGGCCGGGCTCTACAGCGCCATCGTCGTCCCCCTCGTCGCCGTCGCCCTGGGGGCGCGGACCCCCATGGCCTTCGCCCCCCGGAGCGTCGTGGTGTTCCTGCTGGGCTCGGTCACCGTCCACAACCTGGTGGGGGCCGGCCTCGTCGACCTCGCCAACGTGTCCGAGACCGTGAGCATCGTGTGCCTCGTCGTCCTGCTGGGCGGGGCCTTCCAGGCCCTGCTCGGCGCGCTCCGCCTCGGCAGCCTCGTCCAGTACGTGCCGTTCCCGGTCATGGCCGGCTTTCAGAACGCGGCGGCCGTGCTGATCCTCTTCTCCCAGCTCGGGGCCGTGCTCGGCTTCTCCCGGGCCGTGCCCCCCGGCGAGATCCTCGCGCACCTGACGGAGGCCCGGCCGCTGAGCGCGCTGGTCGCCCTCGTGACCGCGGCCACGATGCTGGGGGGCGCCCGGCTCACCCGGCGCGTGCCGCCCATCGTGAGCGCGGTGGCGCTCGGCACCGGGGCGTACTACCTGATCGCGTGGCTGGCCGGGCCCCACGGGCTCGGGCCCACCATCGGCCGGGTCCCGACGAGCGTCCCCCAGCCGGACCAGGTGGGCGCGTTCGCGAGCTTGCTCGGCGAGCCGCGGCTCTGGGCGCACCTGCCGGCGCTCCTCACGGCGGCGCTGAGCCTGGCCATCGTCGCCTCGCTGGACGGGCTCCTGTGCGCCAAGACGGTGATGGACGCGGTCGGCGGCCGCTCGCAGGGCAATCGCGAGCTGCTCCGCCTGGGCCTCGGCAACGTGGCGGCGGCCTGCTTCGGCGCCATCTCGGGGGGCGTCAACCTCGGCGCGAGCTTCGCCGCGCTCCGCGGCGGGGCCCGCAGCGCGGCGGCCGTGGTCGTGACGGCGCTGACCATCCTCCTGGCGGTGGTGGCGCTCGGGCCCGTCATGGGCCTCGTCCCCCGCGCGGTGATCGCCGGGATGCTGGCGGTGGTGGCCATCCAGCTCGTCGACGACTGGACGGTCCAGCTCGCGCGCCAGGTGTTCGGGCGGCGCTCCACGTCCTGGACGACGCTCGGCGTGGACCTGGCGGTGATCCTCGGCGTCGCCACCGTGGCCATCGCGGTGGATCTGGTCGCGGCCGTCGGCATCGGCGTCGCCGTCACCGCCGTCTCGTTCCTCGCCACCATGAGCCGCTCGGCCGTGCGGCGCGTGTACGCCGGCGACACCATCCACTCCCGGAAGGCGCGGGACCCGCGGCTGGCCGCGATCCTGGCCGGGCACGGCCGGCGCATCGTCGTGTTCGAGCTGGAGGGGCCCATCTTCTTCGGGACGGCGGAGAGCCTGGCCGGGCGGGTGGACGCCGCCGTGCGCGAGGGCGCCACCCACGTCGTGCTGGACCTCAAGCGGGTCAGCGAGGTCGACAGCACGGGGGCCAAGATCATCGAGCAGATGGCGTCGGGGCTCGGCGCCCGCGGCGCCGCGCTGCTCCTGAGCCACGTGGGCGGGGGCGGGCGGCTCCGGGACCAGCTGGCGCACGGGGGGGCGCTGCGCGCGGTGACCAGCGAGCGCGTGTTCCTGGACACCGACCACGCGCTCGAGTGGGCGGAGGACCGCCTCATCGCCGACGAGCTGCGCGGCGTGACCACGGCGGAGCTGCCGCTCGAGCGGCTCGACACGCTGGCGGGTCTCGAGGAGGCCGAGCGGCGGGTGTTCACCGATCTCCTCGAGCGGCGCGCCTACCGGGCCGGCGAGGTCGTGTTCCGCGAGGGGGACGAGGGGCGGGAGCTGTTCATGATCGTCAAGGGCACGGCCAGCGTGCGCATCCGGCTACCCGGCCACGAGCGGGACAACCGCCTGGCCACGTTCTCGCCGGGGACGGTCTTCGGCGAGGTGGCCCTGCTGGACGCCCAGCCGCGGTCGGCCACGATCCGGGCCGACGACGAGCTCGTGTGCTACGTGCTGAGCCAGGACGCCTTCGAGACCCTGAAGAAGCGCCACGAGGCCATCGCCATCAAGCTCCTGGCCAACCTGGCCCGCGAGCTCTCGGCGCGGCTCCGCCGCGCGAACCGCACGATCTCCCAGCTCGAGGCGTAGCCGGGCGGCCTACCGGGCGGGGGCCGGCGGGCGCGCGGGGCCCCGCTCCAGGCGGGCCACGCGCGCCTCGAGCGCGCGCAGCCGGTCCACCATCCCCGGCAACCGCAGGTACAGGAGGCGCAGGGCGTTGGCCGTCTGCTCGTGGGGCAGGGCGGGGCTGCCCGCCAGCGTCTGGCCGGGCGGCACGCTGCGGACCACGCCGGAGCCCGCGGCCACCCGCACCCCGTCGCCCACCTCGAGGTGATCGCTGAAGCCGGCCTGGCCGCCCACGACGACGTAGGAGCCGAGCCGCGTGCTGCCCGCGATGCCGACCTGGCCGGCCAGCACCGTGTGCTCGCCGATGACCACGTTGTGGGCGATCTGCACCTGGTTGTCCACCTTGGTGCCGCGGCCGATGACGGTCCGGCCGAAGGTGGCGCGGTCCACCGTGACGTTGGCGCCCAGCTCCACGTCGTCCTCGATCACCACGCTCCCGAGCTGGGGGATCTTGCGGTGACGCCCGCGGTCCAGGACGTAGCCGAAGCCGTCGCTGCCGATCACCGTGCCCGCGTGCACGACGACGCGCGCCCCGATCCGGCAGCCCTCGCCGACGGCCACGTTGGCGTGGAGCACGCTGTCGTCGCCGACGACGACGTCGTCGCCGAGCACGACGCCGGGGTAGAGCGTGACGCGGGCGCCGATCACCACCCGGTCCCCCAGCGTCACGAAGGCACCGATGGAGGCCTCGGGCCCGATGCGCACGCCGCGGCCGCGGCTCACGTGCCGGGAGACGCCCCGGCGGGGAGCGGGGAGGAGGAAGAAGCGCTCGAGCGCTTCCACCACCGCGAGCCGCGGGTGAGCCACGACGACCTGGGGTCGGGCGAGGCCGGTCGCGGCCGCCACCAGGAAGGCGCTGGCGCGCGAGGTCTGGGCCTGCTCCGCGGCCCGGGGGCCGTCGATCCAGGAGAGATCCCCGGGCCCGGCATCCTCCAGGCTCGAGACGCCGGTGACGACGGCGCCCGCCCGCCCGACCACCGTGCCCCCGAGCGCCCCGGCCAGCTCCTTGAGGCTGACGCGCGCCGCCCGGAGGCGGCGGCTCATGCCCGGTGCCGGGCCTTGGCCTTGGCGGCGGGGCGCGCGCCCTTGGAGGCGGCGGGCTTGGGGGCGGTCGCCCGGCGAGCGGCGGCCGGCTTGGCCGCGCTCGGCTTGGCCGCCGGCGGCTTGGAGCCGGTGGTCGAGCGCGGGGCGGGGGCGGGCCGGGGGGCGGGCGGGGCGGGCCGGGGGGCGGCGGGCCGCGGCCCCGCGGCCGCGACGGCCTTGGAGGCCAGCGCGGCGAGCGCGCCGGGCGCGTCCGGCACGTGGCCGTCCCCGGCCGCCAGCCGCTGCTCGATGTATGTGGCCACGCTGGCGACCGTGCTGAGGCGCGGCAGGTCCTCGTTGGGGATCTCCAGGTCGAAGGCCTCCTCGAGCTTGAACAGGAGCTCGAGGGTGGACAGGGAGTCGAGCCCGAGGTCCTCGCGCAGGAGGTGCTCGGGGAGGACCCGGCTCACGTCCCGCTTCAGGTGCTGGGCCAGGGCCAGACGGATCTGGGTGAGGATCGCCGACTCAGCCGTCATCATGCGTCTCCATGCCGCCGCTCCGGTGCCGCGCTCATCCGGCCCGCCGCCGGGGCGCCGCCTCGGGGAGCCCCCGCAGCACGACCGCGGCGTTGTTGCTGCCGAAGCCGAACGCGTTGAGGACCGCCGCCCGAACGGGGCGCTCCTGGGCCTGACGCGAGATCCCGGGCAGCTCGCACGCCGGATCCGGGTCGTCGTAGTTCACGGTTGGATGCACCACGCCGTGCTCGATGGCGAGCGCGGTGGCGATGGCGCCCAGCGCCCCCGCCGCGCCCAGCGTGTGGCCGATCAGCGACTTGGTGGCGTTGACGAGCACCCGGTCGGCGCGCCGCCGGAACACCCGGCGGATGGCCATGACCTCCACCGGGTCGCCGACCGGGGTGGCGGTGGCGTGGGCGTTGACGTAGTCCACCTGGGCGGGCGCGAGACCGGCGTCCTGGAGCGCCAGCGCCATCGTGCTGGCCATCTCCGTGCCGTCCTCCTTGGGCATCACCATGTGGTAGGCCTCGCTCGTCGCGCCGTAACCGGCCACCTCGGCGTAGATCCGGGCGCGGCGGCGCTTGGCGTGGGCCAGCGACTCGAGCACCAGCATGCCCGCCCCCTCGCCCATCACGAAGCCGTCGCGGGCCCGGTCGAACGGGCGCGAGGCCCGCTCGGGGGTGGCGTTGTACGAGGTGCTGAGGGCCCGCAAGGCGCAGAAGCCGGCGAAGGTCAGCGGCAGGAGGCTCGCGTCGGCGCCGCCCGTCACCACCACGTCGGCCTGGCCCGTGCGGATGGCCACCAGCGCCTGGCCGATGGCGTGCGCGCTCGACGAGCAGGCGGTGGAGATGGTGAGGTTCGGACCCTTGGCCCCGAGGGTGATGGCGATGATGCCCGACGCCGAGTTCAGCGTGATCATCGGGATGAAGTTCGGGTGCACACGATTGGGCCGCATGGCCCGGTACACCTTGGCGAACTCCTCCTCGCCGATCAGCATGCCCCCCATGCCGGCCCCGACGATGACGCCGACGCGGCGGGGATCCTCGCGGCCGAGGTCGAGGCCGGCGTCGTCGACCGCCTCCTGGGCCGCCACCAGCGCGAACTGGGCGTACCGGTCGAAGCGCTCGGCGTGGATGGCCGGCGGGAGCTGGCCCGAGTCGAAGTCCGCGACCTGTGCCGCCACCTGGCACCGGTAGCCGTCGGCCGGCAACTCCTCCAGGCGGGTGAGCGCCGTCACCCCCGAGCGGCCCTCGAGCGCGTTGTGCCAGAAGGTCTTGGCTCCGATCCCGATGGGGGAGACGACGCCGAGACCGGTGATCACCGCACGCTTGTTCACGGGTGGCCCCTCGGCGGACGGGCGGGCATCTCCCCTCTTGTACGCGAATCGGCGCGGGGCGTCAATCTCGGGCGGGCAGGGGCGCGCCCCGGTCCGGCCACCCTCACGCGGCGCCGAGCAGCCGGCCCGCCCGAGCCGCGTCCCGCGCGGGCACCCAGAGGATGGCGCCGTAGCGTCCGTTGCCCGCCACCACCGCGTCCACCGCGGTGATGTTGATCCCGGCCTCGGCCAGCTTCCGCGTGGCCTCGGTGAGGGCGCCCACGCGGTCGTCGCCGGCGATCAGGAAGCAGCGCTTGGGGCCCGTGACCTTCCAGCGGGCCTTCCTGGCGAGCTGGCGGAAGGCGGCGGGGTCCTCCGGGACGAAGTCGAGCTGGGCGCCCCGACCCTCCGGGAACCCCGAGAAGGCCAGGAGGTTCACCCCACCCTCGGACAGGGCGGTGAGGTAGCGGAGGCCCTCACCGGGCTTGTTGGGGAGCTGCACGTAGAAGTAGTCGGCTCGCCTGATGGTGTCGGCCATGGTCCCCCCCCTGGCTGCCGGGCGTGCGCGCGGACGGCAGACGCCCGGGTGACTCCGGGCGCGCCTGGCCGATCATACCCGACGGGCCGGGGGCGTCAAGCGGCCCGGGGCCGGCCCGCCGGGCCCCCGCGGATCACTCGCAGACGAAGGGGGCGACGAAGGCGACGGTGGCGTTGGTGGCGGGGAAGGCCGGGCACTTGGCCGGCGCCGACACCTTGGGCACCACGACGTTGTCGGCCTTGTTGCCGCCGCCGGCGTTGTTGACCACGTTGAGCAGCCGGTACTCGGCCCCGCCGTTCTCGGCGTTGCCGCCGGCGCCGCCGGTGTTGCTCTGGTTCTGGCGGAGCCGGTTGGGGGCGGCCAGGGTCCCGCCGCTCACGTCGAGGCCGTCGCCGGCGTTGGCGCGGGCCCGGTTCTCCTGGAGCAGCAGGCCCGCGCCGGCGGCGGCGATGCCGTCGCCGGCGTTGCCCTTGCCGGGGTCGCCCAGCGTGTTCTTCAGGAGCTGATGGGCGCTGCCGGCGGCGGTGATGCCGCTGCCGCCGTTGGCGTAGGCGACGCACTCGCGGACGACGTGGCCCGTGCCCGTGAGCGCGATGCCGGGGCCGCCGTTGCCCTTGTTCTTGTCGCCGGCGGCGCACTTGTGGAGCGTGTGGCCGGTCCCGGACACGGCGAACCCGGCGCCGCCGTTGTCGAGGGCCTTGACGGTGTCCACCACGTGGCCGCTGCCGCCGACGCTGACGCCGAGGGTGCGGTTCTTCTCGACGGTCCCCTGGCGCCAGGCGGTGCCGGCGCCGCCGAGCACCACCCCGACCAGGTTGTTGCGGGCGTTGACGCTCAGGAGCTCGCGCCCGTTGCCCTCCACCGTCCAGCCGGCCACCTCGCTGTCCTCGGCGTGGAGGTCCATCACGAAGATGCTGGGATGCTGGAAGGCGCCGCTCGCGGGGCTGGTGGCGGGGTTGCTGGCGGTGGCGGCGATGCGGGCGGTGGGGCGCGCGTTGGCGAGGTCGTCGTCGTGGACGGTCACGCTGCAGCCGACGAGGGCGAACGGCCGCGGATAGGCGCGGTTGATCTCGAAGTGCTGGTCGGTATGGCCGCCGAGGCCGCCGGTGGCGTTGGCGATGACGCCGATGAGAACGTAGCCGTCGTTGTTGGCGTCGTTGACCGCGTCCAGCGCAGCCTGGATGGACTCGCCGAGGTCGACGCGGACCAGATGGTCGAGGCCGGCGTTGCCGGCGAACCGCTTGCCGTTCGGGTTCAGGAGGCTCGTGACGGCGGTCTTCCTGCAGAAGTCGAAGCCGGCCGGCCGGAGCAGCAGGTTGGTGAACGTGCAGGACACCTGGTCGCCCGCCTCCAGGACGAACGTCGATCCCGGCGTGTAGGCCATCCCGGCGCCGAACGGCCCTCCCGCGCAGACGGCGGAGGTCGCCCAGCCGGCCACGGGGGTCTCGAGGATCTTGTAGGTGCCGGCGGCCAGCCCGGCCGTGGTGTGCGGCGCCGCCAGGTCGGTGAGGCTGAAGCTGTCGACGCCGGCGGAGGCCCCGGTCTGCACCTCGAAGGCGAACGGCTGGGCGTGCCCCGCCGGGCTCGTCACCTTGTCCACGGTGATGCTGCCCGTGGCCCCGCAGGCCACGGTGACGCTGTCGGAGTCGGAGGGCGGCGTGTTAGTGCCGCCGCCCCCGCTGACGAAGCCGGTGTTGGTGTAGGTCGTGCACTCGGACGGCGGGGTGCCGTCGGGGGTGGTGATGGGCACGGTGATGGTGTAGTCGCCGCTGGCGCTGCCGCTGGCCAGCGTACAGCTGATGGCGTTCCCGACCGAGGCGCCGCAGTCGAGCTGGCCGCTGCCCGGGACGGGGGCGCCGGCCGTGAGGTTGGCCGGGATGCTGTCGGTGATGGTGGCGACGGCGGTGGTGGGGCCGTTGCTGACGGTGACGGTCAGGGTCCAGTCGAACGAGCTGCTGGTGCCGACGGTGCCGCCGGTGTTGTTGGCCTTGGCGATGCCGACGTTGGGGGTGGCGGGCGCGGGGCACGTGACCGTCACGCTGTCGGTGTCGGAGGAGGGGGTGTTGGTGCCGCCGCCCCCGGTGACGGAGGCGGTGTTGTCGTAGGCCTTGCACTCGGACGTCGGGGAGCCGTCGGGGGTGGCGATGGGCACGGTGATGGTGTAGTCGCCGCTGGTGGTGCCGCTGGCGAGCGTGCAGATGATGGCGTTCCCGACCGAGGCGCCGCAGTCGAGCTGGCCGCTGCTCGGGACGGGGGCGCCGGCGGTGAGGCCGATCGGGATGGTGTCGGTGATGGTGGCGCCGGCGGTGGTGGGGCCGTTCGAGACGGTGACGGTCAGGATCCAGTCGAAGGAGGCGCTGGTGCCGACGGTGCCGCCGGTGTTGTTGGCCTTGGCGATGCCGACGTTGGGCGTTCCCCCCGCCACGGTGACGTAGTCCACGTGGCTGATGTCCTTGCAGGGCGGCGACGCTCCGCGTGTCACGGTCACCATGCCCGTCCCGATGCCGGCCACCGTGTAGCAGTTGTTGCTGCCATACGCCCCGTCACTGACGATCAGGGCACTGTGTTTGAGGGAGCCGAACGAATCGTCGCCGCTCTTGATACACACGCTGGCAACCACGAAGCCGGACGGGGCGGTCACGGTCGTGGTGGGATTGGAGCCGTTGACGGTCGCCCCGACCTTGCAGATGTCCGGAGAGTCGGCGCCATCGCCAAGTGCCGGTCCCGTCGAGAGGCCCAAGCCGAGCGCCAGCGCCACCAGCCCCGCCGTGTGCTTCAGTACGCGGCAGGGCACGAACTGGGAGTCCCGGGCGGGGCGCCGCCGTATCACCGGGATCCCGGTGGTCCGAACCGCGAGCGGCAGACAGGTGTTCGGGGATGGCGTGACGGCCATGGCGCATGACTCCTGACGGTCAGGGCCTCGCGCCTAGGCACGGGCCGTGTAAGGACATTCATAGCACCCTGTAAGGGTGCTCCCGGCACCCTCTGTTCAGCGACACAGGCCTGGGAGGGGAACCCTATCGAAAGGGGGCGCGACACCCACTGGCCGCGCGACAGGTTGCCGGGATGATGCACTGCATAGTCGTATTGCGTCAATTGGGCCTTGGTCCAATGCGGACATGGGGCGCTGGGGCCCCTGGAGGTCAGGCCGGGCGGAGCCGGCTCAGCTCGGCCTCGGCCTCCACCAGCCACCGGGTCATCCCGAGGGTCCGGAGATCCCGGACGGCCGTGCCCAGCTCTCGTCGGGCCGCGTCCAGATCTCCCGCCCGACTCTCCGCGAGGCCCAGCTCCACCCGGCACCGCGCGACCATGGGGGCCATGGCCAGGCGCTCGGCGAGCCCCACGGCCTGGCGGGCCGCTCCGCGCGCCTCCTCGGCGTGGTCCGCTCCCAGCCGGCCGGCGGCCGCGGCCAGGACGCGGAGGGCCCATGCCTCGTGGCCGCGCTCGCCGTAGCGCCGCGCCAGGTCCAGGGCCTCCCGGGCCAGGGCGAGCGCCCGCTCGGGCCGGCTGCTGGCCAGGTAGGCCTCGGCCTGGTAGGCGACCCAGAGGGCGTGGTACACGAGCACGCCGCGACCCACCGCGTAGCGCACCGCCTCGTCGAGGGTGGCCAGCGCCTCGTCCAGCCGCCCGGCGAGGGTGTAGGCGTGGCCGAGCGAGGCGCCGATGGGGGCGAACCAGAGCGGCAGCTCCCAGCCCGTGCACAGCTCCACGCCGCGCTCCAGGAGCGGCACCGCCTCCTCCACGGTGCCGCGGCGGAGGTGGTAGTTGCCGATCCCCAGGCACGTGGCCACCCAGAGGTCGGGCCGGTCCACGGCCCGGGACAGGCGGAACACGGTCTCCGCGCTGGGCCGTCCCGCCGCGAAGTTGCCCGTCTCGGCCAGGCACCAGGCGAGCCAGGCGTGGGCGTAGACGAAGAAGGCGGAGCGCGCGAAGTGGGCGGGGTCGAGGGTGGGAGCGAGCCCCTCGATGCTGTCGCGGCAGAGGGCGATGGCCCGCGTGTAGTCGCCCTCGGAGTGGCAGACCTGGGCGAGATAGTAGTTGGCGGCGGCGCGCAGCGTGGGGTGGTCGAGGGAGCCGGTGATGGTCCGCGCCCGCTCGATCGTCTCGCGCGCGGCGCGCAGGTCGCCGGCGATCCACAGGTGGTTGGTCAGGTAGCACGCCGCGCGCACGCGCCGGATCTCGTCGTCCAGGCGCTCGGCGAGGGTCTCGGCCTCGCGCAGGAGCGCGTGGGCCCGGCCCAGCTCACCCAGTAAGAGCAGCACGTGGTGGAGCGAGATGCGGAGGTCGATGGCCTGCTCGAGGGTGGCCCGGTTCTCGGGGAGCTGGCCGAGGGTGGCCAGGGCCTGCTCGTAGTACGTCGCCGCCTCGGGCTTGGCCGACCGGGCGGCGGCCTTGTCGCCCGCCTGGCGCAGGTAGCCGAGGGCGCGGTCCCAGACCTCCCCGCGGAGGGCGTGGTGGCCGAGACGCTCCACCTGCTCGGCCGGCCGGTCCGGGTACATCTGCTCCAGCGCCTCGAGGATCCGCGCGTGGAGCGCGCGCCGGCGGTCCGTGAGCAGACTCGCGTAGGCCACCTCGTGGGTGAGGGCGTGGCGGAAGGCGTACTCGAGGTCGGGGAAGAGCCGGGTCTCGTACAGGAACTCCGCCCCCATGAGGTGGCCGAGCGCCTCGCGGATCGTGCTCTCGGGCAGGTCGGCCACCGCCGTCAGGAGCCGCCCCGGCACGTCCTTGCCGATGACGGCAGCGCACTGGAGGAGCCGCTTCTCGTCCGGCGGCAGCCGATCGATCCGCGCCCCGAGCACGGCCTGCACGGTGCTCGGCACCCGGATGGCCGGGAGCGCCCGCGTGAGCCGGTAGGCGCCGGGCTTGCCCTCCAGCACGTGGCTCTCCGCCAGCGTGCGGACGGTCTCCTCGAGGAAGAACGGGTTGCCCTCCGTCTGCTCGATGAGCAACCGCTTCAGCGCCTCCAGCGAGGGGTCCGCCCCCACCAGGGCCTCCAGCAGGGTCTCGGCGGTCTCGGCCGGCAAGGGATCCAGCCGGAGCTGGGTGTAGTAGCTGCGGCCGCCCCAGGCGTGCTGGTACTCGTGGCGGTAGTTGAGCAGCAGGAGGATGCGCGCGGTGGGCAGCCCCTCGATCAGGGCGTCCAGCAGCGCCTGGGTCTCCGAGTCGGCCCAGTGCAGGTCCTCGAAGAGGAGCAGGAGCGGCTGGACCCGGCTCTCGCGCAGGAACAGGCCCTTGAGGGCGTCCAGCGTCCGCTGGCGCCGCTGCTGGGGCTCCATCGCCTGCCAGGGCGCGTCGGTCACCGGCACGTCCAGGAGCGCCAGGAAGGCGGGGACGGCCGCCTCCAGGGCCCGGTCCAGCGTGAGGAGCTTGCCGACGATCTTCTCGCGGACCTCGCGCTGGTCGTCGCGGTCGCCGAGGCGGAAGTACCCCCGCAGGAGCTCGATGACGGGCAGGTAGGAGGTGGTCTTGCCGTAGGAGACGGCCCCCGTCTCGAGCACGAGCCAGTCGCGCGTGCGGAGCGAGTGCACGAACTCCCAGTAGAGCCGCGACTTGCCCACGCCGGCCTCGCCCACCACCGCCACCACCTGGCCGCGGCTCTCGCGGGCCCGGGCGAGCGCCTCCTCCAGGCGCGCGATCTCGACGTCGCGCCCCACGAAGCGCGAGAGGCCGCGCACCGACAGCGCCTGCAGCCGCGTGCGGGCGGCGCCGGCGCCCGTGATCGCGAACACCTCCAGCGGCTCGGGCAGGCCGCGCACCGGCACCGGGCCTATCGAGCGCAGCGCCACGTACCCCTCGGCCAGCCGGGCCACGTGGGCGGTGGCCAGGACCACGCCCGGCGTGGCGAGCTGCTCCATGCGTGCCGCCAGGTGCGTGGTCTGCCCCACCGCCGTGTAGTCCATGTGCAGGTCGTTGCCGATGGAGCGCACCACGACCTCGCCCGAGTTGAGCCCCACCCGCACGTGCACGGGCACGCCGTGCACGCGGCGGACCTCCTCGGCGTAGTCGCGGACGCCCTCCTGGATGCGGAGCGCGGCGTAGCAGGCGCGCACGGCGTGGTCCTCGTGGGCGACCGGGGCGCCGAACAGGGCCATGATCCCGTCGCCCAGCACCTGGTTCACCGTGCCCTCGAAGCGGTGGACGGCCTCCATCATGCGCTCGAGGACCGGGTCCAGGATCCGCCGCGCGTCCTCCGGGTCGCGGTCGGCCAGCAGCTCCATGCTGCTCTTGAGGTCCGCGAACAGCACCGTGACCTGCTTGCGCTCGCCCTCGAGGGCGGCCCGGGAGGTGAGGATCTTCTCGGCGAGGTGCCGGGGGGTGTAGCCCTCGGGCGAGGCATAGCGCGGGTCCGGCGCGGCCCCGGCGGGGGCGCCACAGGCGCCGCAGAAGCGCTTGTGGGGCACGAGCTCGCCGCCGCAGCGCGCGCACGTCCGGTGGAGCGGCCCGCCGCAGTGCTCGCAGAAGCGGACGCCGTCCCGGTTGTCGGCCTGGCACCGCGGGCATGTCATGGGGCGTCTGGCTGCCTCGTGGGGTGGTGAGGCGATAGTAGTCCCCGGCCTCCGGCAGGGTCAAGGAACCCTCCCGGCGGCGGCCGATCGGGGCGCCCGGCCGGAAGTATGGGCGGCCCGGCCCGTCGGCTATGATGATGGCAGCGAGGTCCAGCCTGCCGATGGCCCTCGAGGAGGACACCATGAAGCGCGCCGCCGCGATCCTGACCGTGCTCGTGACGCTTGCCGCCATGCTGGCCGTGGCCACCGACGCGTGGGGGCGCGCCGGCGGCGGCGGATCCAAGGGGAGTCGGGGGTCGCGGAGCTACTCGGCCCCCGCCCGGCCCACCGCTCCCCCGGCCTCGCCCGTCGCCCCCTCCCGGCCCTCGGCCCTGGAGCCGCGCTCGCCGCGGCCCGCCGTCCCCTCGGGGCTCACGGGGGCCCTCGGCGGATTCCTCCTCGGCGGGCTCCTGGGCCGCCTCCTGTGGAGCGGGGGCAGCGGCGTCGGGGGCATGGGTCTTCTGGACCTGGCGGTGATGGGGGTGCTCGGCTACGTCGCCTGGTCCTGGATGCGCCGGCGGCAGCTCGGCGAGGCGCCGGCGGACGGGTACGCGACGAGCGTCGGCCGCGAGGCGCCGCTCGCCCGGGAGCGCGCGGGCGGGAACGGCGGGGGCGGGGCCGGAGGCGACGTCGCGGTCGCCGAGGATCTGGCCCGCGGCATGGGCCACATCCGCCAGGTGGACCCGGGCTTCGACCCCCAGGCCTTCGCCGGGCGGGCGGCCGAGATCTTCCAGGAGGTGCAGGCGGCCTGGAGCGAGCGCGACCTCGCCCGGGTGGCCGGTGTCCTCACCCCCGACATCCAGGCCGAGTTCCAGCGCGACTGCGACGCGTTCCGCGCCCACGGGAAGGTGAACCGCCTGGAGCAGGTGACCGTCCACGCCGCCGAGGTGACCGAGGCCTGGCAGGAGCGGGGTCAGGACTTCGTCACCGTGCGCTTCGCGGCGAGCCTCCTGGACTTCACCACGGACGAGCAGGGCCGCGTGCTGGAGGGCAGCGCCGAGGCCCCCGTGTCGTGCGAGGAATACTGGACCTTCACGCGGCCCGTGTGGGCCAAGTCCTGGCGGCTCTCCGCGGTCCAGCAGCCGGTCTGAGGCCGTCTCAGCGCGGTCGCCGCGCGCTGGCGTCGGCCAGCTCGTGGCAGAGCCGAAGGACCGCGAGGCCGGGGAGCTGGGCGAGCTGGCGCAGGTATGCCGCGTACGCCGCCCACAGCTCGGCCGCGACCTCGTCGCCCCCGCGTCGCTGCCCTCCGGCGAGAGCGGCCTGGACGCGCGCCGCGTATCCGGTGGTCGTCACGACCACGTCGCCCAGGCAGCCGGCCGCCGTGGCCAGGCCGGCGCCCCACGCCGCCGCGAGGTCCACGCGATCCCGGCCGGGAGCGGACCCGCCCGTCATCGGTCCGCTCCTCCACGCCGGGCGTCCGGGCGCGGGTGGGGCCCGCCCCGCCACCCGCTCGGCTGTGCTATGGTCCGAGCGTCGAGCGGCGACGCGGCGCCGGCAGGTGGAGGACGGCGATGGAGTCGATCCGGGTAGCGGTCGTCGGGGGCGGGCTGGCCGGCCTCACGGCCGCCCTGCGCCTGGCCGAGCGCGGCGCCGCCGTCACCCTCTACGAGCAGAAGCCCTACCTCGGCGGACAGTGGAGCGCCCACACCCACGACGGCCTCCGGTACCACGAGCATTGCTACCACATGTTCCTGAACTGGTACCACAACTTCTGGGCGCTCGCCCGCGACATCGGCATCCAGCGGGAGCGCGACTTCGAGCCCCGGGCATCGGTGCGCCATCGCTACCGCGGGCACTCGCACATGCCCGCCTTCACCGACTTCGGCTCCCTCCGCTCGACCTGGGCCAACCTGGTCTCCGGCGTGGCGCCGGTTCCCGACGTGTTCCTGTACGCCTATTCGCTGATCGACCTCCTGACGCAGCGCTACGCGCCGGACCGGCTCCTGGACCAGGTCACGGTCGCCGGCTTCATGCAGTCCCGGCCCTACGCCTCCGAGCAGAGCGCGGAGCTGCACGAGCACACGCTGGCCAAGGCCTTCGCCTCGCCGAGCTACCTGTCGTCGGCGCGCAGCTACCAGAGCTTCGTGCGCTACGGGCTGCGCGAGCCGGCCCCGATGCTGTGGCTGCTCAAGGGGGACGCGGAGCGCTCCTTCATCCGCCCGCTGGCCGACCGGCTGATCGCCCTCGGCGGCCGGATCAAGATGCGGACGCTCGTCACCGGCGTCGCCTTCGACGATCCGCCCGCCCGGCGGGTGCTCGGCCTCGTCTACGAGCCGAGCGATCCGACCTCCTGGCTGCCCGAGTGCTCGCTCGGCCTCGACCACGACCGGCGGCCGGCCCCCCCGGGCGGCGGCGCGCCGGGCGAGCGCGGCGTGGAGTTCGTCGACTACGTGATCCTGGCCGTCCCGCCCCCGGCGCTGGGCCGGCTCCTCGCGCCGGACTCGGCGCTCGGGCCGGGGCTGGCGCCGACGTCGGGGCCCAGCGCGCCCGGGGAAGGCGACCTCGGATTCCCCCAGTTCCCCAAGCTGCGCGCGGAGCCCATCGCCTCCCTGGACCTCTACTTCGGCCGGCGCCTGCCCGGCCTGCCCAAGGAGCACGTGGTGCTGGTGGGCTCGCGCTACGGGCTCACCTTCATCGACAACGCGCAGGTGTGGCCCGATCAGCCCACCACCGCGCTCAACGTGATCGCCACCGACTTCAAGGCGCTCGCCAACCTGGATCCCCACAACGCCAAGCTCGCCATGATCGCGGAGCTGGAGGAGTACCTGTCCTTCGGCTGGGGCGATCTCGAGGAGGCGCACCTGCAGACCAACGTGGGCGACGAGCTGTTCGTGAGCGAGGTGGGCACCGAGCAGTGGCGCCCCTCGCCGGTCACCGCCATCCCCAACCTGTTCCTGGCCGGCGACTTCTGCCGGACGCCCATCGACGTCGTCACGGTCGAGGGCGCCGTGGTCAGCGGGCTGCAGGCGGCCGAGGCGCTCCGGGCCCGGGCCCAGGCCGACCGCCGGCTGGCCGCGGGCGACGGGCTCGCCCGGCCCATCCCGATCGTGACGCCCGAGGCCTACTCCGACGCGCTCCTGCTGGCGTTGAAGCTCCTCTTGATGCCCTCCGCCTACGCGGCCAAGTGCTGGTCGATGGCGGAGGAGGTCCTGAACTCTCCCGGAGCCTGGGAGCCCGGGGCGGTGGCCGCCGCCGTGGGCCGCGCCGGCCTCATGCCCTACACGCTCGGGCTCGAATGGGGGCGGGCGGCCTGGTCGGCGTGGGCGGATCTCTGGTGGGCGAGGCGAGCCGACTGAGCCGCGCCCGGCCGGGGGGCCGGGCCGACGGGCGCCGGGCCACGGCGGGCCGCCCGTCAGCCGACCGGCACCGGCGGACCGAACTCGCCGCTCAGGTGCTCGGTCCAGGCGTGGAGGATGGGCGGGGCCTGGCCGAGCCCGAGGGCCCGCAGCACGGCCCACCGCGGGTCGGACCCGCAGGCGGCGGGGTCGCCGAGCGCGAGCGCGACCTCGCCCCCGCCCACCTGGATCCGCTCGCCGACCCCGGTCCGCGTGAACACCGTCCGGTGCAGCGTGCCGTCGAGCAGCGTGTAGGTGGGCATCGGCACCGCGACCGAGGCGCCCGCGCCGCCGCGCGGGAAGGTGACGGCCAGCAGCGGCGGGCCGGCGGGCCCCTGGCGGAGCCTCCACGTGACGTGCCGCGGCCCCCACGCGGAGTCGATGGGCTCCAGCGTCTTGGGGTAGCCCCAGACGACGTTGCCCGCCTCGCAGGAGAAGGCGCCCGTCACCGGATGGAGCAGGAAGTAGAGGCCGCTGGCCCAGGGGTCGCCCTCCGGGACCACGAGCAGAGCCGCCCCCATCTCCTCGAACGTGCCCAGATCCGAGACCCGGTAGCGCACGCCGAAGAGCGCCAGCCCCGCCACGCCCCGGCCGAGGCCGGTGGCGCGGGCCGGCACGCCCCGCGCGGCCAGGATGGCGTTGGCCGCCGGCTCCGGGACCGCGTACAGCGCGAGGCCCTGGGCGGCGTCCTGCACCCGCGCGGGGAGGACGAGGGGCCGGCCCGCGATGGTGTAGACGCGGGGAGCGGGCGTTGGGCGCCGCCCCAGCTCCTCGCCGAGCCGCGCCCAGGCGAGCCAGGGGGCCAGCGCGAGCTCCTCCAGCACGTGGCGAAACGCGGCGACGGGCGTCGGGCGGCCCGCGGCCGTCGCGGCCTCCGGCGGGAGCCCGGCCGCCGCCCGCCCATGGCGCACGCCGATGTCGAGCCAGCGGCCCCAGAGCTCCCCCGCCGAGAGCATCAGGGCGGACCCGATGCGCAGGACCTCGCGGGAGAGCGACGGCGGCGGCGCCGGTGGGGGCATGCCGCCCCGAGCGTAGCACGCCGCCGCGGAGCAGGACCCGCGCGGTGGATCCCCCCTCCGGGTCCGGAGCGGTCGCGGCGCGGGGACGGAGGGGCGCGGTGAGCCCGCTGCGCGAGCTCCTGGGCGAGAGCCCGCAGATCGCCGCCGTCCGCAAGCAGGTCCAGCACCTCTTGCGCGCCTGGCCGCCGGCGCGGCGCCCGCCGCCCGTCCTCGTGCGCGGGGAGACCGGCACCGGCAAGGGGCTGCTCGCCCGGCTGCTGCATCGCGCGAGCCCGCGGGCGAGCGCCCCCTTCGTCAGCATCAACTGCGCGGCCATCCCCGAACCGCTGCTCGAGGCCGAGCTGTTCGGGTACGAGCGCGGGGCCTTCACCGACGCCCGCCAGAGCAAGCCCGGCCTCTTCCGCCTCGCCCACCGGGGGACCCTGTTCCTCGACGAGATCGGCCTCCTGCCCGTCGGGCTCCAGGGCAAGCTCCTGTCCGCGCTCGAGGACGGGACGATCCGCCGCCTCGGGGCCACCCGGGCGGAGTCCGCCGACGTCTGGATCGTCGCCGCCACCAGCGAGGACATCGGCCAGACCCGACGCTTCCGCCAGGACCTCTACCACCGGCTCTCGGTGATGACGCTGTGGCTGCCCCCGCTCCGGGACCGTCCCCCGGACGTCCTGCCGCTGGCCCGGCACCTGCTCGGCGCCACCTGTCGCGAGTACGGCCTGCCCGAGCGGTCGCTCGCCCCCGACGCCATCGCCGCCCTGCGCGCCCACCCGTGGCCCGGCAACGTCCGGGAGCTGGCCAACGTCGTCGAGCGGGCCGCGCTCCTGTCGGACCGGCCCGTGCTGACGGCCGCCGACCTCGGGCTCACCCCGGCCGCGCCCGTCGCGCGCCGGGCTCCGGGGCCGGCCGCGGGCGCGGGGCCGGCCGCCCGATCGTCGCGGGAGGTGATGCGCGACCACCTCCTGGCCGCGCTCGCGGAGACCGGCTGGAACATCACGCACACGGCGGCTCGCCTCGGCGTGTCGCGGCTGACCGTGCGGGCCCGCATCGCGCGGTTCGGCCTGCGCGACGGCGACGCGCCCCCGCTCGCGCTGCCGGCCCCGCTGGAGGCCGGGGGGGCGGCGGGCGGCCGCGCCGACGTCGCGGCCCTCCGCGGAGGGTGGCACCCGCGGCGGCTGACGGTGCTGCGGCTGCGGCTCCTCCTGCCCGTCGGCGCCGAGGCGCGCGCCCAGGCGCTCCTGGACCAGTTCGGCGACAAGGTCCGCAGCTTCCGCGGCCGGGTCGAGGCGCTGAGCCCGACTGCGCTGACGGCCGTCTTCGGTCTCGACCTGGTGGACGAGCCCGCGGCGCTGGCCGCCCACTGCGCGATGGTGGTGCGCAACGCGGTCGTGCGAGAGCAGCTCGAGGACGGCAGCCCGGCGTCGGTGAAGGTCGCGCTCCACAGCCAGGAGATCCTCGTCGCGGGGGGCGCCAGCCAGGTCCTCGACGCCGACGCTCTCCAGGAGGCGGTCGCCGTGCTCGACCGGGCGCTGGAGGCCGCGGCGCCGGGCAGCATCGTGGCCGCCGGCGTGGCCGCGTCGCTGCTGCGCCGCCGCTTCCGCCTCGCCCCGCTCGGGCCCGAGACCTCGACGGTGCGCGTCGAGGGCCTCTGGCACGCGCGGCTCGGGGGCCGGGCGGTGGTCAGCGCCTTCGCCGGCCGCCGCGAGGAGCTGGCGCTCCTGGCCGGCCGGCTGGAGGCCGCCCGCCGGGGCCACGGCCAGGCCGTGCACATCAGCGGAGACGCGGGCATCGGCAAGTCGCGGCTCCTCGTGGAGGTGCTGGCCGGGCTCCAGCACCCGCCCGTGACGTACCTGGAAGGGCGCTGCTCGGCGGCGGCGCTCAGCACACCGCTCGCCCCGCTCCAGTCCATCCTGCGCGGGGCGTGCCGGCTGGAGGAGAGCGATCCGCCCGAGCTGGTCGACAAGCACGTGACCCAGGTGGTGGAGGAGGCGGGGCTGGACTCCGCCACGCTCGGGCCCGTGCTCATCCAGCTCCTGGCCGCCGACCCCGTGCCCGATCCCGAGCTGGACCCCGCGTCCCATCGCCGCCGGGCCTTCGGCGCGATCCAGGCGCTGCTCCTCGGCCAGGCCGCCCTCACGCCCCTGGTGATCGCCGTGGAGGACCTGCACTGGACGGATCCCACCTCGGAGGCGTGCCTGCGCTTCCTCGTCGACACTATCGGCGGGGCCCCTGTCCTCGTCGTGACGACGGCCCGCCCCGGGTACCGGCCGCCCTGGGCGGGGGCGCCGGGGGTCACCCAGCTCGCGCTGGCGCCGCTGACCGCGGACGAGAGCCGCGACGTCGTCCGGGCCGCGCTCGGGACGGGCGCCCTGTCCGAGGCGACGGTGTCCCGCATCCTGGCCCGGGCGGACGGCAACCCCCTGTTCCTGGTCGAGCTCAGCCGGACGGCGATGGAGCGCGGCGAGGGGGCCCTGGCCGCGCAGGTGCCGGCCACCATCGAGGACGTCATCGCCAACCGCATCGCCCGCCTCCGCCCGCGGCACCGCCAGCTCCTGGGCGCGGCCGCCGTCATCGGCCGGGACGTGCCGCTCCGGGTGCTGCGGGCGGTGGCCGGTCTCTCCGACCGGGCTCTGGACGAGGCGCTCGGCCAGCTCGTTCGGGCCGACCTCCTGACCCCGATGGAGGGCGGCGCGGAGCCCCACCACGCCTTCAAGCACGCCCTCGTCCAGGAGGTGAGCTACCGGCGCGTCGGCCCCGGCGAGCGGCGCGCGCTCCACCTCCGGATCCTGGACGCCGTGGAGGCCCTGCCCGGCGGCCGGCTGGCCGAGCAGGTCGAGTGGCTCGCCCACCACGCCATGCACGGCGAGGCGTGGGAGCGCGCGGTCCGCTACCTCATGCAGGCGAGCCTGCGCGCGGCCGCCCGCTCGGCCATGGCCGAGGCGGTGGACCACGTGACGCTGGCGCTCGGGCTCCTCGACCGGCTGCCGCCGTCGCCCGAGCGCGACCGCGACGAGCTCCGCCTGCAGCTCGCGCTCGGCTCCGCGCTGCGGGTGACCCGAGGGTACGCAGCGCCCGAGACCGGCGCCGCCTACACGCGGGCGCGGTCGCTCTGGGAGCGGGTGGGGGACGCCTCGCAGCGGCTGCCGGTGCTGCGGGGCCAGTGGGTGCACCACCTGCTGCGCGGCGACTACCGGGTCGCGCTGGGCTTCGGGGAGGAGATCCTGGCCGTCGCCGACGCCGGCCAGGACCCGACGGACCGCCTGGAGGCGTACATGGCGCTGGGGCTCCCCGCCGTGTTCCTGGGTGAGTTCGTCCAGGCCCGCGCGCACCTGGAGACGGCGGTGGGGCTCTACGAGCCCGACCACGCGCGCTCGCCGTTCGTGCTTTACGGCACCGACTCCCGCGCCACCTGCCTGGCCTACCTGTCGCTGGCGCTGTGCGCGCTCGGCCATCCCGACCAGGCCACGGCGCGGGGCCAGGAGGCGGTCGCCCACGCCGAGGCCCGCGCGCTGCCGCTCAGCGTGGCCCAGGCCATGACCGTGCTCGCCAACGTCCACCAGATGCGGCGCGACCTCGCCGCCGTCGCCCTGTGGAGCGAGCGGGCCAGCACCTTCGCCCGCGAGCGGGGGTTCGCCTACTGGTCGGCCCTCGGGGAGATCCTGCAACGCTGGGTGGAGGCCGAGCGGGGCGACGACGCGGCGATCCCCCGGCTCCGCCAGGGCCTGGATCGCTACCGGGAGACCGGCGCGGCCCTGGGCTGGTCGTGGTTCCTCTGGCTCCTCGCCAAGGCCCACGCGCGCACGGGCGAGGCGCGGGAGGGGCTGGCCGTGGTGGCCGAGGCGCTCGGCTGGGCCGAGCAGAGCGGGGAGGCCTACTGGGTCGCCGAGCTCTACCGGCTCGAGGGCCTGCTGCGGCTCATGGAGGGCCGGCCCGACGCCGCCGCAGCGGCGGAGGCGTGCCTCGTCCGGAGCCTGGACGTCGCGCGGCGGCAAGCGGCGCGGCTCTGGGAGCTCCGCGCGGCCGCCGCGCTCGCTCGCCTGTGGCTGACCCAGGGGCTCGCCCACCGGGGGCGGGAGCTCCTCGCGCCGATCCTCGCCGGGTTCGACGAGGGCCTCGAGACGCCGGACCTGGTGGAGGCGCGGGCGCTCCTGCACGAGCTGGGACGAACCGGATAGCGGCCGCGCCCGCGCCGCGGGCGCCCTTGGTGCCCGCGCGCCCCCCTGGTATCCTGCTGCCGTGCTCCCGGAGCGCGACATCGTCATCGTGGGCGGCGGCATCGTGGGCCTCGCCACCGCGCTGGCGCTCTCCGAGGCCCACCCGGCGCAGCGGCTGGCCATCCTGGACAAGGAGCCCCGGCTCGCCGGCCACCAGACCGGCCACAACAGCGGCGTGATCCACTCCGGGGCCTACTACCGCCCCGGCTCGCTCAAGGCGCGGCTGTGCGTGACGGGGGCGCGCGCCATGAAGGACTTCTGCACGGCCCACGGCATCGCCTGGGAGGAGTGCGGCAAGCTCATCGTGGCCACGGAGCCGGTCGAGGTGCCGCGCCTTCAGACCATCTACGAGCGAGCCATGGCCAACGGTCTCAAGGGGCTCAAGCTCCTCGGGCCGGAGGAGGTGCGGGAGCACGAGCCCCACTGCCGGGCCGTGCAGGCGCTGCACGTGCCCGAGACCGGCATCGTGGACTACACGGTGGTCGCGGCCCGCATGGCCGCGCTCGTGCGGGAGCGAGGGGCGGACATCGTGACCGGCGCCCGCGTCACCGCCATCTACCGGCGCCCGGACGGGCTCACGCTGGAGACGCCACGGGGGAGCGTGCGCACGCGCCGGCTCGTCAACTGCGCCGGCCTGTACTCGGACCAGGTGGCGCGCATGATGGGCATCCGGCCGCCCGTGCAGATCATCCCGTTCCGCGGCGAGTACTACATGATCCGGCCGGAGCGGCACGCGCTCGTGCGCAACCTGATCTATCCCGTGCCCGACCCCGAGTTCCCGTTCCTCGGCGTGCACTTCACGCGGACGATCCACGGGGAGCTCGAGGCCGGACCCAACGCCGTCCTGGCCTTCGCGCGCGAGGGCTACTCGCTCGGCGCCATCCGGCCGGGCGAGCTCCTGGGGACGCTCCGCTACCCCGGCTTCTGGAACATGGTGGGCCGCCACTGGGCGATGGGGACCTACGAGCTGTGGCGCTCCGTCAGCAAGCCGGCCTTCGTCGCCTCGCTCCGGCGGCTCGTCCCCGAGATCCGGAGCGAGGACGTCGAGCGGGGCGGCGCCGGCGTGCGGGCGCAGGCGGTGAGCCCCGACGGCTCCCTGGTGGACGACTTCCGCATCAGCGTGGACGGGGGGGCCGTGCACGTGGTCAACGCCCCCTCCCCGGCGGCCACGGCGTCGCTGGCCATCGGCCGTCACGTGGCTGAGCTGGCCGCCGACGCCTTCGGCCTCGCCGCCTAGCCGCGTCCGGCGCCGTCAGTCGGCGGCGCGGGGCCGGCGCTGGAGCGTGAGGCGCGCGGCCAGGACGGCGGCCAGCGCGCCGGCGGCGCAGGCGGCGACCCCGAGCGTCCGGTAGCCCCCCAGGTCCACCGCGAGCCCCCCGAGCGCCGATCCGAGCACCAGGCCCCCCTGGTTGGTCAGGCTCAGGAGGCCGAGCACGGCGCCCCGGCGCTCGGGGACGAGGTCGGAGCCGTGGGCCAGCATCCCCGGGCGCCCCAGCGCGTTCGCGAGGCCGAAGCCGATGCCGACGGCGACCGATGGCCAGAGGCCGGGGTGGCCGACGAACAGGCCGAGCGCGACGAGGCCGGCGGCGAGCTCGGCCGCCCCGAACACCACGAGGCGCGTCATGCGGTCGGCCAGCCAGCCCCCCAGGAGGTTGCCCGCGACGGCGCCCAGCGCGATCAGCGCCAGGGGTGGCGCCACCTGGGCCATGTCGAGGCCGTAGGCGAGCATGAGGAACGCCGGCAGGTAGAGCGTCACCATGAACATCAGCATGCGCTCGAGCTGGTTGGCGAGCAGGAGCGGCAGGAGGCCGGGCGCGCCGAGGATGGAGCCGGGGCGCCCCTCGGCGGCCGGCGCGGGAGCGCCGGCGGGCGCGACGGCGGGGAAGGCGAGGCGCACCACGGCGGCCAGCGCGAGGAGGACGAGGCCGAGACCGGCGAAGGCGGCGCGCCAGCCGAGCCATCCCCCCACGAAGCCCACCAGCGGAACGCCCCCGATCGCCGCCATGGCGAAGCCCATGTTGAACCAGCCCATGGCCCGGGCCCGGCGCGCGGAGGGAAACAGGTCGCCGACGGCGGCGAGGAGGACGGGCGGCCCGCCGGCCCCGCACACGCCGGCCAGGAGCCGCGTCGCCAGCAGGACCTCGAAGCTCGGCGCGAGCCCGGAGAGCACCGACGCCCCCCCGACCCCGGCCAGGGCCAGCGTCATCAGCGGGCGTCGCCCCAGCCGATCGGACAGCCGGCCGGCGAGCGGCGCGCCGAGCGCCCACGGCACGGCGGTGGCGGTGGCGAGGAGGCCCACCGTCCCGACCGGCACGGCGAACTCGCGGCCCACGGCGAGGAGGAGGGGGCCGAGCATGGTCGCGACGGTGGCGAAGCCGAAGACGATGGCGGTGACGAGGGCGAGGACGAGGGGCTCGGAGCGAAGCGCCGTCACGAGGGAGGAGCGCCGCGCCCGGCGGGCGGCGTGGGCACGAGCCGGTCTCCCGGGGGCGCGCTCGTCAGGCCGGCTTGCCGGCCCGCCCCTCGGCCGCCTGGACGCGCGCCTCGGCGGCCTGGGCCAGCGCCTCGGCCTCCTGGGCCCGAGCCTCGGCGATCTTGGTGCGCTCCTCGGCCTCGCGCATGCGCGCCTCGGCGGCGAGCATCCGGTTGGCCAGGTCGCGGATGAGGGCCACGGCCAGGTTGCCGTTGCTGCGCACCATGTGGTCGAGACGGTTGGCGGGGATCACCATGAGCGTCACCGGGTCCAGCGCCACCGCCGTCGCCGAGCGCGGGGCGTCCCGCCAGAGCGCGAACTCGCCCAGGAGCTGCCCCTGCTTGAGCGTGTTCAGCACCCGCTCCTCGTCGCCGAAGAACTTGCGGACCTCGACCCGGCCCAGATGGACGATGAAGGCCTCGCCCTTGGCGTCGTCGCCCTCGCGGAAGATGACGTCGCCGGCGTTGAAGGTCCGGGTGGGGATCTCGCCGATCTGGCGGCTCATGGGCGCTCCCTTTGGCCTTGGTATAGAATGTGCGGGGTGACCCCTATGATACTGCGCTTCGGTGCCGTCGTGGTGGCTGCCGCGACGCTGGCGTGGGCGGCGCCGGCGGCGGCGCAGAGCAACATCCGCGTGCAGGAGGCCCTGCTCCGCGCCAAGCCCGGCGTGGTGCTCGTCATCGCCGAGGTCGCGGCCGAGGTCACCCTGGACTGCGGCGGGGGGCCGCAGAAGGTCGCGCCCCCCACCCTCCGGCCCTTCCGCGAGACGGGCACCGGCTGGTTCATCGACAGCGGAGGCTGGATCGTCACCAACGGCCACGTGGTGCAGCCGGCCCACGAGCCCCCGCGCTGGCTCGTGAACCAGCAGGCGCAGCGGGCGGTGACGGCCGCGTGCCTGCCCGGGGCCCTCCAGCGCGCCCGCCTGAACCCGGGGGAGCGGCCCGACGCCGAGGAGGCCCTGAAGCGCCGGCTCCTGGACACCGTCCTGCCGAGCGTCCGGGTGACGCTCAAGCCCGAGGTCTCGGTGGTCGTGTCCAACGGGACGCGGCTCAAGGCCGAGGTGAAGAAGTACAGCCCCCCCGTCAGCGAGATGTCCGCGCGCGACCTGGCGCTGCTCAAGGTGTCCGGCAGCGACTTCCCGGTGCTGCCGCTGGCCGACACCCGGGCCGCCCAGATCGGCGACCCGATCCACATCCTCGGCTTCCCCGGCGTGGTGCTCTCGCACGAGCTGCTGAACGAGTCGGCCTCGGTGGAGGCCTCGGTCACCAACGGCGCCGTGTCGGGGTACAAGGAAGACCGGTCCAACAACCCGATCATCCAGACGGACGCGCCGGCGGCATGGGGCAACTCGGGCGGGCCCGCCGTCGACGCCCGGGGCGCCGTCGTGGGCGTGCTCACGTTCGTGTCGCTGGCGCCGGGGGCGGAGGGCTCCATCGTCCAGGGCTTCAACTTCGTCATCCCCTCCCAGGCCGTCCGGGAGTTCGTCCGGGGCACCCCCGTGAACCTGAGCGCCCAGGGCCGGTTCAACAGCGCGTGGTTCGCCGGCCTGCGCGAGTTCTACACCGACGACTGGAAGAACGCCGTGCGCCTGTTCGAGGAGGCGGACACGGTCGTGGCCGGGCTCCCCGACGTCAAACGCATGCTGGCCGAGGCGCGCGACAAGGTGCGGAACCCGCCGCCGCGACCCTTCCCGTGGTTCTGGGTCGCCATCGGCGTCACGCTGGTGAGCGGCGGGGGCTACGGGCTGCAGTTCTTCTTCCGGTGGCAGAAGAACCGCTACCGCATCCTCCCCGCGGAGGTGGTGGCGCTGCGCGGCCAGGGCAAGCAGCCCACCATCCTCGACGTGCGCCGCACCGACGCCTACGAGGCCCTGCCGCTCCGGATCCCGGGCTCGGTTCGCCTGGCGCCGGAGGAGCTGGACACCGGCATCAGCGGGCTCGAGCTGGACACGACGCAGCCGGTGGTCGCCTACTGCACCTGACCCGACGAGGCCACGAGCGCCAGGATGGCGCACAAGCTGCGGAAGCTGGGGTTCAAGGACGCGCGCGTCCTCAAGGGCGGGCTCGGGGCCTGGACCAACGCCGGGATGCCCATCGAGAGCCGCTCGGACATCTCCCAGATCGGCGTGGAGCTGTACAAGGCCCTGGCCGGCGGCGGCGCGTAGCCCCCGCCGGCCCGGCCCCGCTTCGCTCCCCTCCGTCGATCCCGGCCGAGCCTAGGCACGCCGCCCGGCCGCCGCCGCCAGCGCCGACCCCTTCGGCGGGTAGGGGACCGACCCGCGCAGGGCCTCCACCCGCTCCCGCGGGAACTCCGGCATCAGGAGCTCCTGCCCTTCGCGCCACTCGCGCACCCGGGCCTCGGCCTCGCGGCTGCGCTTGGCGTCGAGCCCCGGGTCCGGGCCCACGTAGAGCGTCTGCGACGGGAAGGCGAAGCCGGTGCCGCTCTGGGCCACGATGTCCATGATGGAGAGGTAGAGCTCCTCGCGGATGGCGAGGAACTCGCCGAAGTCGGTGGTCGCCACGTAGGCGAAGATCTCGAGGTCCAGCGAGTAGTCCCCGAACCCCACGAAGCGGATGCGGGCCGGGTCCGGGATCACCCGCTCGTGGGAGTAGAGCAGGCGCCGGATCTCCACCAGGACCCAGCGGATCTGGTCGGCCGTGGTCTCGTAGCGCAGGCCGAGCTTCGTGCTGAACCAGATGCGGTCGCGAAGGGCGAAGTTCTCCAGCTCGAGGCCGGAGAACGTGGCGTTGGGCACGGTCACCACCGTGCGGTCGAGCGTGCGCACCCGCGTGGAGCGCAGGCCGATCTCCTCGATGATGCCGACCCGCGACCCGAAGCGGCAGAAGTCGCCCACGCGCACCGGCTGGTCGAGGATCAGCGTGACGCCGCCGAACAGGTTCTCCACCGTCTTCTGGGCGGCCAGCGCGACGGCAAGGCCGCCGATCCCGAGGCCGGCCACCACCGCCGTGACGTTGACGCCGAACTCGTGCAGCCCGGCCAGGAGGGCCAGCACGGCGATGAGGGCCACCACCGTCTTCCGGGCCAGGGGCACTACCCCGATGGCCGACGAGCGGCCGTTGGCCAGCAGGCGCTCGACGGCGCGCTGCGCGAAGAGGCCCGTCAGCCGGGTCAGGAGCCAGGCGACCGCCAGGATCAACGCCAGGCGCGTGAGGGCCGTGATCACCTCTTGCGCCGGCACCGACAGCCGGAGCACCAGCGAGCCCGCCGAGAACAGAACCAGCCCCACCGCCAGGCGCAGGGGTCCCATCTCCGCCCCCACCAGGCGCTCGCCCAGGGTCGGGCTCAGCCGGGCCACGACGGGCCGGACGGCGCGGGCGACGACGAAGGCCACGAGCCAGGAGGCGGCGGCGGCGACCACGAGCAGTACCACCAACCCGATCCACTGCCAGAGCGCCACCTCCAGCACGCGGATCCTCACCAGGGGCTCGGGCAGTACGTTGGCGAGCAGCCCCGGGCCGAACTCGGCGTGGAGCGCCGGCACCTGGGCCACCGTGGCCGCCGCCACCTGCCAGATCGGCCCGCCCTCCCCGGGCACCCGCTCCAGCAGCACCTCCACCCGGCCGCGCGACGTGTCGATGGTTCCGATCCGATCGAGGTGGGCGGGCAACCCGTCGTCCGTGTGCCCGCTCGGCTCGCCGCTCAGCGCCTCGGGCTCCACCCAGAGCACGCGGTCCAGGACCTGCTTGAGGTGGCGCGCCAGGGTCGGCCCCTGGGCGGCGCGGCGTCCCTCGGGCAGCCGGGACAGGTTCAGGTACTGCGCGGCGCGCTCGAGCTCCCCGTCGCGCACCGCCTGCAGATAGCCGACGGCCGCGCCCCGCGGCGTTTCCCGCCCGAGGGAGTCCGCAGGGACGGCGGGCGCCGGCGTCGCGGCCTCGGCGGGCGCCCGCGCCGGGGCGGTGGCGGGCGGCTGGACCGGACCGGACGCGGGCGGCGTCGCGGGCGTCTGGGCGGTCGCCGGGGCGAGCCAGAGGATGCAGATGGCAGGCAGCAGCGCCATGACCTTCATGTGTTCCCTCCGCTGACGGACGGCGCCACGGCCGCCCGGGTGGTGGACCGTTCGTGGGTTCACGTCCGCAAGAGTGCCACGGCTCCGCCGGCTCGACCTCACCAGCCGAGACGGCTCAGAGCGCGAAGTAGGCCTTGAGCCCGGCCAGGACGTTGGCGACCGCGACGGAGGACAGGATCAGGCCCATCACCCGGCTGATGACGCTCGCCCCGCCGTCCCCGATCACCCGCTGCACCCAGCTCGCGCCGAGCAGGAGCAGCAACCCCACCAGCAGCACGGCGAGCATGATCGCCGTGGTCAGGGCCTGCTCCAGGAGCGTGTACTGGGCGTTCTCGGTCCAGAGGACGGCGGCGAGCATCGCGCCGGGGCCCGCGATGGAGGGCACGGCCAGGGGGAAGATCGCCGTCTCGCGGCCGTCCGCCACCATCCGGATCTCCCGCTCGGGCTTGCTCTCGCCGAAGATCATCGACAGCGCGAACAGGAACAACACGATGCCCCCGGCCACCTGGAAGGCCGCGAGCGGGATGTCGAGAGCCCCGAGGATGAACTCCCCGGCGATGACGAAGAACACGAGGATCGCCGCCGCGACCAGGGTGGCCCGCAGCGCGATCCGCCTCTTGGTCCGCGCGTCGTACCGCCGGGTGACGGCGATGAACACGGGGACGGTCCCGATGGGATCGATCACCGCGAAGAAGGAGATGAAGGTCGCCAGCGCCTCGCTCATGGGCCGGTCGCCGCGGCCGCGCCCCCGCGGGCGGCGAATCCAGCGTCACGCTCGTTGGCCATCGGCGTGAGGGAAGGGGCCAGTACCCGGGCTTGGCGAAGCGCGGAACGACGCCGCGGGTGGATTGGCAAGCTCAGGCGCCGAGGATCTCGTTCAAGCCTTCGAGGACCTGGGCCATCTCCTCGGGCGACGCGTGCCCGAGACGCTTACCGATGCGCTCGACGGCCAGCGTTCGTATCTGGCTGATCTTGACCCACGATCGCTTGGGCAACCTGGCCGCCCGGAGCTCCAGCGTCAGCGGGAATCCGGCCCGCTGGGGCTGGCTCGTCAGCGCCACGGCGATGACCGTCCCGGATCGCTCGTTGAACACGTCGTGGCTCAACACCAGCACCGGCCGGAGCCCGGACTGCTCGCCCCCCCGAGTAGGGTTGAGGTCAGCCCACCGAATCTCCCCTCTCAGTACTCCGGCCACACCGCGACATCGGCGCCGAACCCCTCCTCCGCCAGGGCGCGCTCGGCGACGGAGTCGAGCTTCGCGCATTCTTCAGCGAGTCGGCGCCCCTCGAGCCGATCGAGCTGCTCCGCGACCGCTGCTTCGATCGCCCGACTCCGGTTGGGGTATCGGGCATCCCGTACCAGCCGGTCAACGCGGCGCAACGTCTCGGTGTCGAGCGTGACGGCAACCTTGGTCTTGGCCATGAGCAT